>ERZ773066.201-NODE-201-length-34515-cov-3.054672_pt1 | contig 34515 bp, 20 predicted proteins | sample MGYA00580573_ERZ773066 | MGnify/ENA primary metagenome ERZ773066 (study PRJEB29015, sample SAMEA2738128) | human oral metagenome | biome: human oral; feature: human-associated habitat; material: saliva | place: China | collected 2203 ... | reverse complement strand
AAACTAGTACATGAAAACCAAATCATTGCGATTGAAACTTTACGGATCAAGAACATAGTAAAGAATCACAAGTTGGCAAAGGCTATTCATGATGTATCTTGGGCCGAATTCTTCAGGCAGTTGCAGTATAAGGCAGAGTTCACTAGTTCTAAGGTTCTACAAGTAGATTCCTTCTACCCATCTAGCCAAATATGCTCATCCTGTGAGCATCGGAATGCCGATGTTAAGAACCTTGATCTACGTATGTGGACTTGCCCAAACTGCGGCGCAGTTCATGACCGAGATATCAACGCTGCAAAGAACATTTTGCGGCAAGCGTTGAAGAAAATAATGGCGCAATATCAATAATAGTCACACTACCGTGGGGCACACGGAAAGTTATGCCTGTGGAAAGTTGCCCCAAGTATAGTATCTGACGAAGTAGTTTTTCGTATAGGTGCTATGCCGGCATCTTAAAGAAGTAGGAAGCCCCTGGCTTTAGCTATGGGGTATGTCACAACGGCTCAAGTTTAGCACAAGTTGCTTCAATTTGACCCTTATTAGTTACGATTGGTAATAACATGATCATGATCTGTACAATAAAATGCGCACATTATATCACAAAATTTAACCCTAGGAGTTGATAAGCTAGCTTGCCTTCCATTCACGAGAATGAGTTAGGTGTTAAGGCCGGAGGATATAAGGATGCACGAAAAGATCCTTCTAATCCAAACGAGCCTGGTACTATTTATGCGTCTCAAATTATTGAAAGTCCATTAAGGAGATTCATTACTGACGCAGAACGATATGCCATTGTTCAGTTACAGAAAAAGGGTATGCTTAAGGATACCTATGATGCTGATAATGATGGTATGATTGATAAGGCCAATGTAGCAGAGATTGCTAATAAGGCTACTGTTGCAGATAAGGCACTCCTTGCAGATAATGCTATTCATGCTAATACTGCTGATAGAGCATTTGAAGCAGATAAGGCTAACAGAGCAACTATCGCCGATAAAGCTATTGAAGCCACACATGCAGAGAATGCAGATTCTGCTACTAATGCTGTACATAGTAATACTGCTGATAAAGCTAATGAAGCAAAAGTTGCAGATAGAGCAATTATTGCTGATATGGCTACAGAGGCCGAAGCTATTGCATGGGATAAGGTTACTAATAAACCAAATGATCTAGCTAAGATTGATGATATTACATGGGATAAGGTAAAGGCTTCTGCGCCAGATATTCTAAGTGATGCAGCTACTCTAGAGAATCGTTTACGTAATCTAGATACTCTATCACACACCCATGCTAATAAAGAATCTCTTGATAAGCTTGGTCATAATGATGATGGTAAACCTACTTGGAATGGTAATGATTGGCCCGGCGCAAAAGGTGATATGCTTAAATCTACATATGATATCGATGGTGATGGTATTGTAGATAAGGCAAAATCTGTTGCATGGGATGATATAACAGGTAAACCAGCCAAGTTCCCAGCAGAACCACATAATATTAATGCCAATAATGTAGACCTTGATGCAATGCATCGATTTGTAACAGATGCGCAAATTGATAGTTGGAATGCAAAACAGGCGCCCATTGGATTCACTCCAGAAGATTCATCTAAAAAGGGTATTGCTAATGGATATGCTTCTCTTGATAATGATGGTAAGATTCCAGAAGAGCAAATTAGAGGATTACAATGGGAGGCACTTGGTAATAAGCCTACATCCGCTGTTGCTGATATTGATGATGCTGTAGCTAAAAGACATTCACATACCAATCTTACCACTCTTGATAAGATTGGCGAGAATGGTTCTAATCAACCTACATGGGGTGGAGTAGAATGGCCCTATGCTGGTGATATGAAAAAGGAAACATTTGATGCCGATAACGATGGTATTATTGATAAGGCTAAAGTAGCGGATAATGTATTATGGTCCGGTATTACTGGTAAACCTACTAGTACTGTAGCTAATATTGATGATGCTGTTAATAGAAAACACACTCATGCTAATTTAGATGCGCTTAATCTTCTAGATAAGAATAGTCTTGATGATCCTCTTTGGAAGGGTAATCCTTGGCCATTCGATATGAAGAAGTCTATCTATGATACTGATAGTGATGGTGTTGTAGATGAGGCAGAGAGAGCTAGAGCAGTTCAATGGAGTGGTATTATTGGTAAACCAAATAGTACCATTGATCAAATTGATGAAGCTGTTACTAATAGTCATACGCACGCCAATATTGACACTCTTAATATTCTTGGTAAGAATGTTGATGAGTCGCGCCTTACTTTCAAAGGTAAAGAAGTTGCATTTAAGGAAGATGTACCAGCAGTATCAGTACCTGGTGGTGTTATTCAGGGAAAGAATAGTGTAACTATTGATAGTAATGATAATAAGCTTACTCTTGTTAACGATGATGCCTTCCCTGGCGCAAATAAATACTATGGTACTAATGCGGCCGAAGTTCGTGGATTCTATGAGATTCCAAATCCAAAGCCACTATCTGCTACTAATAGTATTGAATTAGATAGCAATGGTATCATTTCATTAAAGAATGATAATCCGGCACCTTTGGCTAACTACTATTATGGTACTGATAATAATAGAGTACTTGGATACTATCCTCTACCTAATGGTAGTGGTAGTAATCCTCCAGTACTTACAGAAATTGATCCTTCTATTATTAAGCAGGATGATAATCATAGATTCGTTACTAAGGATCTATTAGAGAAACTTACCAATTTACCATCTGGTGGTACTCCTCCTCCTACTCCACCAATCAATCCAGATACTATTGATGGTGTTGTACTTGGTAGTACTAGACAGTGTGTTATTAGCGCCGCCAATGGTTTCTTTAATCTTAATGGTAGTGATCTAATCATCAAAGCTACTGAAACTTCTCCATTGATTGCATCCTTTAGTGGTGGTAGATTTAAAGAAACTATTAAGAAGATTAAGAGTAATCTTACTGTTCTTAATGTACCATCTGTAATCGATGCCGGCACCGCATATATTATGCTTGTATTAGATGGAGATAACGTTACCGCCACTAAGACATCACTTAAACCAATTTACAGTAATGATATGCCATCCGATAAGACTGATGGGCAATATTGGTTTGATACAAATAACTATACTATGTATCTTGCCAATGGTACTACATATACTCAAGCGCCAAAACCAGTACTATTTATTGGGCAGATTGATAGTAAGGCTGGTATTGTTACCAGTACCACATACGCAATCAATGGTATCTATGATAGTGGTTGGTTTACTGTTGCGCGCAATGTTACCTATAACAAGAACCATAATATGGGTACTGATATCGTTACTGTTACTGCATATAGAGGGCACAATAATGTCAATATGGGTCATTTCCAATTTGGTTATATCTATAGCTCTCTATCACCAAATACTGTTGAAAACTTTGGAGATGCTGTTACTAAGATTACTGATCTTAGTATACAGACAAAACGATTCTGTTGGAATGATAACTTAGTTGAAGGTACATCACAACATAGAGTTATCGTTAAACGCGGTTGGTAAGGAGGATACATGTTTATGGGTTACTATATTGATAAACTAGGTAATTATTATGAGGGGGATCGTATTGATTCCACCGATTATGAGTGCTCTAAACAGCCTTCCTCCTATCATATCTTTGATATGAATACCAAAAAGTGGTTAACTGATAATAATAAGATTAAAGAGCTTAAGATGCATAAATCTGCTGAACTTAATAGTGGATACAATAGTTATATTACAATGAATGTCCTATCTGATGATGATAGGGCGCGCATTGATACTATATACAACAGCGCAATCCAATCTCTACTAAATAGTAATGATCCAGCTACTATTGAGAAGATTGGCCTAAATTTTTAGACTATAGACTATCTAAACAGTAATAATGGATGTCATAGAGATAATATAAGATAATGTTTATCTCTATGACATCCACTATTTGCTTCTTTTATGTACATATATGAATACATACATCAATATACATCATCATATCTACTTATATGGAGGAGGTGGCGAATGTGATCGATAAGCCAGATATTGATTCAATAGCAGAGAACTTTAGAAATATGATTCATAAAAATAATCATCAAGCATCATCTGATAAATCTTCTGCTACTGAATCCAATGACTGCAAAGAGACATCCCCACCAAAAGGTGGTGGTAGCAGTGGCATTAGTATCAATCTTAATGCCACTGAGATTTTAAAGATTCTTATAACGGAACACTTCCTAGCAACGTGTATTGCTGTTATAATTATAACATGCATCTTCACAGCTATTAAATATAACTATGATCTAACAATCGTTATCTCTTGTATAATATCACATGTTACTGCCACATCTCTTGGTACAATCATACTTGCGCTAATAGTAACTACATGTATCATGTACATTATCTATAAGATCAATACGATTGCTAAGACTAATAAGATACACGAAGCACTACATAATACTCTAACTTCAGAAGTATCAGATATGCAAAACATCATATCAAAGATGAATAACAAGTATGGTAACATAACTAATAGTGTTAGTATACTATCAGATCTAGTATCTGAAAATGTTATCGATATCAAGAAGATCATCAACACTTTAAACAGTATCAATAACACTATTAAGCGCATCCCTGATAAAAATACCATTCTTGATATTCTAACCATTAGAACTAAGTTGATCTTTAGTAGTGTTATAGAGGTTATATCAGAATACCTATCTAATATGATACTTACTGGGCGCAGTAAACGATCCTTTATAGAAAATCGGCTAAAAAACAAGCTTGAAGAAGTTAAAATTCAGTATCTTACAGAGATTACGATTCTTTCAAAAAATACATTAGATAATGATATACGAGATCGTATAATCGATTCTCTTGACAAGGCATTTGAGAGAATCCTATTCCTAATAGTTAACATAGAAGATATCAATACTATAGACGAACTACTATCCAATATTGGATACATCGTTAAGGATCTAACTATAACTCTTACGAATATGTATGATAATAATCTACTTCTTACAACCTTTTTGGAAGATGGAGGTAGATAGTTAACGAATGAACCTATTATTTATAAACAACCTTATTACCAATGATGTAGTAAAAAGAAACATACATCAAGCTGTTACTACTTATCAAATGAATGCCAATGTTCATAACAGTGTAAACAATCTACTACATTTGATGATTCTTGTTAGTGCTGTTATAGTAGTAATGATCATCATTAGAAAGTTGTATATGAAGTATACAATTAGTGGTAGATTATATGCACAGAATCTTAAAGATAAGAAGCAAAAGATTGATAGTACAAGTCTATTATATAATGTTGCTAATGACACAGATGATCAAATGGTATCGGCATCTAAAGAAACTTCAAAGTATACCAATAGTCTATCTAATAGAATGATCAAAATAAAGCCAATTATTAAGTTTGTTAGGCCATTTAAGTGCAAGTTTAGAGTTAACGAAGGATTGGAGTTTATATCAGCTAACGATAACTTCTATAAACTCTATAACGTTACTAATAAGAATGAATTTACGCGCCATTATTACTATGTCTCTCAAACCAAAAACGGCAAAGTCGTACCATCTATACCAAAAGACTCAATAAAGAATCTTTTACATAAGAAGATTGATCCTTCTAAAAATTATGCGATTGGTTTATACGATATCTTCGATATACCAGCTAAAGACTTCTCTGTTATTACAGACATAATCAAGAGCAAGTCTTATCTCAATAACGAAGACAAAATTGTCATTTCTGGTACAATGGATCTAAAAGATCTTGCACAATATATAAACATTACAGTTTCATATGATATAAGTATTAGAAGCGAAACTGATGATAACAATGAAGATATCGTAGTACTTCTAGTTGCATTCAATATTAAAACAATAACTCCCAGAATCAATCATGATATCGATCTATCAATCTTTAATAACTATAACTATAAGCAAGTTATACGCAACACTATACTCAATCTTAAGATTCCAATGTTCTTTATCAACAAGAAAGGCATATCCTTTATCAACAAGTGTACGTATGATTGGTTAGATCTTCCATATAATAACATCGATAACGATGTTATAGATGTTAATGAGACTAAATTTATCATCAATAAGATAGATCCAGAGATTATGCAAGTTATCGAAAACATGGTATCCGGTAATACTAAACTTAAGACCTTCTATAAAGAGGTTGTTCTAGATAAGAAGATAAAGGATATAGATGATAGTATCCACATGAAAGAATCGAGTAAGAGTGTTATTATTCATATTGAGCCTTTTGAAGATGATAAGGGCGAGATTCATATAATGTGCTGTTTAACAGACTCTTACCCAATTCATAAGTATATAATTCATAACGAAGAGAATTGTATATTACTCAAGTTATCAGAAGATTCTAACACTAAAGATATCACAGAAGTGCAGTTTATTGGTAATACCTTTACTATGAAGAAGTATAATTACTCTAGTGAAATACTTCAACATAATCAAGAAAACAATCCTCCAATGGTTACTGATAAAGACTTACTAAAGTTGATCAATAATAGCGAGATTATCACATATGTTAATGAGCTTAATGATAAGTATCATATACTGAAGAGTTTCTTTACTAATACTGATATGATATCATTTGGGCGCATTCATCTTAAGAGTAAAGAGATTATAGCATGCAATGATAGCTTTGAAGAGTTATTGAGATTCGATGATAATAAAGATTCATATATTACAATCATCAACAAGATCATCTCATCTGTATCAGACCATAACAATATAGTCAATGGACAATCTAACTTATATTGCTATGATATCCATTATAAAACTCATCAGCTAAAAGTTCTCTTTACTTATAACCAAACAAACAATACTGTTGATATAGTATTCCTTGATAAGCAGAATAGAAGATTCTTCTCCAATGATAGTATGGACTTCTTAGATTCACTATATGAAACAAGTGATCTACCAATTGTAGTTGTTGATAAGAAGTGTGATATCATTAAGAGTAATACCATCTTTAAAAAGATGTTCTTTAACGATGGCGCCGATGTTATCAATAATAAGATCTCTTTACTATCATTAGTGCCAGATGTTGATAAACGTAAGATTCATAGAGCTATAAGTAGTGCAATTAAGTTCAATAGTGTTAATCACAATGATACAATCCGCATGATTACTAAAGATGGTGTAACTAACGAATGCATCTTTAAGTGTATTAAGAGTTATAGTAAAATTGGCGAAACAGAGATAGTTACTATTACTATTTTTCCTATAAATAATAACATCAAGATAGTTAAGAAGGAGGAGGATGCGGTCGATGCCAGTAACTAGTACATTGGCTAATTCACCTAGTGTTGAAAAGTTTGATCCAAATGATCTAAAGAAGAATAAAGCAGGCATACCTGTAGATAAGTCTGCGCCCACTATTAATAAGATCTCCGCCGATAATATCATTCCCACTAATGATAGACAGTTCATTAGTACCGAGGAGAAAGTTTTCCTTGGTAGCATGCTTGATACTATTAGTCATAAGGCTAAACATGTTATGTATAAGGAGCTTTATGATAGAGATAATGATGGTCTAGTTGATGTAGCTAAGAAATCATTAGTTGCAGATGTAGTTCATTGGGATAATGTACTTGGTAAGCCAGAAGTTCCAACTACTGTAATTGACGAATGCGCCAAGCAAGTTCACGTACACCCAAATATCGATATTCTTGATAAGATTGGTATTGATCATGATGAGAATCTTACCTATAAAGGTAAAGCATTCAAGTTACCAGATAATCTTATGAATAAGAATAACTATGATGTTGATGGTGATGGTGTTATTGATAAGGCGCTATATGCCGATTCTACCAATTGGGAAAATATCTTAAACAAGCCTATCTTCTATACGCCGGCACCCCACACTCATAAAGGTAACGATATTACTGGTAATGTAGATGCTGCTTCTCTTAATGGAGTCACTGCTGATAAGTTCATTACTAAGAATGATAAAATATCTATTAAACAGATTAGCGATCTTGCAAATCTAAAGATTACAGTTAAATCAATCTCTGGTGGTAATGCTACATCTGAATACGATGGTTCTATTGAAGGAGAAACTCGTATTACTTCCAGATACGATAATAGTACTACATATGCTAACGTTAATCCGACATTAGCAATCGCAGAAACTGCATATGAATCGAATACCTATCGCCATAAGATTGGTAACGGAGTTATTCCTTGGAATGGATTACCATATGAATACAACACTCCATCATCTATTAGATTCAATAGATATGCTAGAAGCTTTATTACCGATTACTATGACTATACTAATACAGTAGATGTGGCGCCATCTCTAGTTGACAGTACCATTCAGAATACAGCTAGTAGTATTCTATATAGTGGAGCAGTTAAAGCGCATAATAACTGTCTTATTGGAGTTCCATATAATGCAACAGATGTATTCTATTGCGATTATAATGGTAATAACGTTAATACATTTGGTATGTCTCTTGGTAGTATAAATCAGAAAGGATCTGGATGGTTTGGTGGAGTTGCATATAAGAACTATGTATATTGCGCGCCATATGATAACGACAAGATTCTAAAAATTGATAGCCATAACAGAACCGTTGAAACTCTCGATAATGTTATCCTCGATAACAAGATGAATGCCAAATATGTTAATGGAGTATTATCTGATAATGAGCTAATTTACTTTGCGCCACATAATAGTAGAAGTATCTTAGAAATCAATCCCGCATCCAATAACTCCTTTAAGTATTATCAAAACATGGATATCTTTGATATCGATAGTGGTTACTGTGATGCTGTTATCAATCCTATCGATAGTATGATTTACTTTATGCCCAAGAAGAATAACAAGATTGTTCAATTTGATCCTATTAATAAGAACATGAAAGTTGTTGCTATTATTAACGATTACGGTACTAATAAGTATTCTAAGGCAGTATTGGCACCTAATGGGCTTATCTATTGTATTCCAGGATATGGATATGACAACCTTATGATATTTGATCCTAATACATATGATGTTAAATACATATCATTTGAAACTGATGCGTATGATGAGTTTAGAGATGCAGTAGTTGCTCCAAATAATAGAATGTATCTTATTCCATCTGGCGCCGGATCTAGTAAAGTTATTGAATACAATCTCAATAATAACATGATTGCATATGCATATACTACTGTTAATCTACAGGATAGATGGTGCGGCGGCGCTCTAACTCTTGATGGAGAGATTGTATGTATTCCATATACTTCAACAAATCTACTAAGACTTAAGCTAACTCTTAAGAGCAATCTTAATAACTCTGTTCTTAGTGGATACTTCCATAAATAAGAAAGGAGGAGTTGTTAATTAACCATGCCTAATGTATATCCTCTAAATCCTAACTTTGGTGGTAGTGGTGGTAACAGTGCTGGTATTCCTAGTATTCCAAATCTAGATACTAGTAATGGAACAACTGCGCCAATTATTCCAGCAGAGAAGATCATTCAATCCTATAAGAATCGATTTGTATCGCAGGATCAGATTGATAAATGGGATTCTGTATATAAAGCCATTGAGCAAAACAATGGTATCAACTATAGATGGTATCAAACGGTTGTTATCAATAAGCAAATCCTTGATAATAGTAATCTTGTTACTCTACCAAATAATAAATGTTTCTATGATCTAGATAGTAAATCTTTGATGATTTTTGTCAATGATAACTACATTGCACCATCTAAATATATCATTACAAACAAGCGCCAATTCTATTTTAAGAATGGCGTAATTGCTCTAAACGATGTAGTTCATATCATTCATCTCAATAAAGAGAACCAAATTAGTAATTACGATACTACACTTATGGCCATTGCTACAACGTGGCAGTATGTCTATACTAATAATACTGGCAATTCTATTACTAAAATCACTCTTGATAATAAGCACTCATTCCTCAATCCAGATAAGTATTCTGTATTGGTATATATTGATGGAAAGTACATTCCAACAAGCATGTACACTATTAACAATACCAGGGATCTTACATTTGATGGTGCGCTTGTTACTCTAGAGAATGATCAAACTCTTACTATCATTCAGCTTGGGCAGGTATTACCAAATGAAGAGTATGTTGGTTTCCTATGGGGAGAGACTATCAACTCTTCTGCAACTGGTGGTATGACCTTTACTATCTCTAAAGGGCATGCCTTTACTAATCTACATGATAAGAGTGCGCTAGTTTTCCTTAATGGTAAGATTACCAAGAAGTATAGTATTCTAAATACCAATACTATCAAGTTTGATTATGATGTTGGCCCAAATGCAAATATCGAAATCATTCAACTTGGCTTTACTACTGATCTTACTAGAATTAAAGAACTTTTACAGCTTAATAATCTTAACTCATTAACATTCGATACAGAGCAATTTATCAAGAAAGTTGATCGCAATGTTCCTAATGGTGTTGCTGGTATTGAGCTTGATGGATTTATTGATAGTAAGTATATTAAAATTGATGATGCTTTTATGGATAGAGTAAAAGCAGCACTTACTGCTTCTGGGTGGACTCCTGGTGGTGGAGGTGGAGGTAGCGGTGGTACTACTAATGTTAATGTTTGGCGCCATGAAGGTGAATTAACTCCTCCAAAACTTAACGAGATTCAACTACCGGCCGATAAAGTTATTACATCTAATAAGAACGATTACATTATCTTTATCTTTGGTTCTTGTATTAGTACAACTGATTACGATCTAGATGTTCCTAATAACTCTATCAAGATTGCAAATCCATTCTACCAACAGGCAGGTATGAAGTATAACATCTGGCATATTTCCACTAACTAGCGAGGTGATTGTTTACTACCATGGCTAGTATATTAGATAGAAATCTTATTGGCGCAAGTATCATATGTAATGGTTATAGTAATGGTTCAAACTTACCACCATCTCCAGCCAATAACGATCAGTATATCGTAGGTGTTAATCCAGTAAACCAATTTACTGGCGCCAAAAAGAATCAAGTTGCAAGATTTAACTCTTTTACTAATAAGTGGCAGTTTTTTGATCCAGAAACATACACTAATATACTGTTTGATACAGTTAATAAATCTATATACAAATACAATCCAACTAATAAAGAATGGGCCAATGTTGCCTATGTTGGTGAAGATGATAGTAGTCATTTTGGTTCAGATAATAAGCTAACCTATCCATATCCAATAACAGTAGTAACAACCATTACAAACAACTATTATATATTCAATCCACTAGAAAACGGCATTCGAAATGTCACTGGATATCAAATAACATGCGACAATACATATAATCTCAATCGTTATAACAATCAAATCAAGATATTAGACATATCTACTTATAAGATGTATATTATTGGTAATGATGGTACTGTAACAAACATTGAGTTATATGATGTGCCGGATTATAAGAATGTATCTAATGTTACTATAATCGATAATGTGTTTGCGCCAATCTATATCCTCAATCGCATAAACAAGACAATGTGTAAGATTGTATATAAAGATGGCAAAAGAACTATAACTTCTGAGAATATTGATCATACTATACCAAGATTTAACGATTATGATTACTTTATCGAGTATGATAGCATTACTTGCCCAAATCCAAACATTGTAACAAGATCTTCAATCACATCGTGTGAACAATATGATAAGCAATACAGTAGTAACATTGATGGTTATACATATAGTAACAAGAACATTACAAGCAATATCAATCCAGTTCCCATATCTAATAAACTAAGTAACTTTACTACTAAAGGTCTTATGAGGAAGGATGCAATATGCAGTAATATAATGATTTCTACTAAGAAAGATCAGGCGCATACGGATATGTGTATTCCTCTTTCATTAAGAACTATTAGGGCACAGTTTACTCAAGATCAAATTAACAGTAAGAAGATTGTTATTAAGTTTGATAAAAATACCAATCCTTGGTATAATCCAATTGGTTTCGGTTATGGAATAAACTCACCAATGATTAGGTTCAGTGTTGGTGGCGTTGTTATGAGCGATGGTAAGGATTATAAGTTTACTTATGAGATTGGCCAACATCTTATCAACAACGATATCAACTATACAGTTAATGATACTATTGGTATTATCGATTGGAACAATATGGATCTCGAGCAAATCTCTTTAAAAGGTACCGATTGGTATACTATTACATTCAATAGTATGAGCTCTATTGGTATTGCTATTTCTAACGAATAGAAGGTGATGTCTGATTGGCTAGCGAAAATACTCTCCTTAAGCACTTTGGAGACATATTATATAGTTTTATTATCAAAGGTACAATAGATGCGCCACCAGTATCACCAAATGTAAATGATCAGTATATAATTAAGGATCCTAAGCCAGATACCATCTTTAAGAATGCACATAATGGATGTATAGCTATCTATAATGGTAATGATTGGATCATCAGTCTTCCAAAGAATGGTGATCTGTTATATGATGAATCCAATAACAGTATCATGTACTACGCATATGTAGATGGCGCCTATAAGTGGAATAAATCTACTAAATTTGCAAAAAATTATGGCACTAATCTTATAGCAAAGTTTGCGCATCTTGATCGTAATGCACCTATTGGTAACAAGTATGCTCAACATCATTGCCATTTTATCACTATGAAAGATTACGATAATGATACTATTCCAGCTGAGATTAGACACCTTATCAAAGTTAACCCAAACAATCTAGATGAGTATAAGTTCTTTAATATGCAATGGGATGTATACTCAATAGGACAGATAAAAAGTTTAGCTGATACTGTTAATAGGTTTCTATGTATAGATGATGGTGTTATGTATAAATTTGATGAAATAAATAAACAACTAGTATCATGTGGTAAAGCTGCGCCAAATGTATTATACTATTGCTATAATTGTGGTATGGTTACATATGATGCTAAAACTGATAAGGTTTATGTAATTTGCATTAATCCTCATAATACAATCTTTGCAGGCGCGCCAAAAACTACAAGATTAGATAATAATCCGTTACCGAATGCAAAAATGGGCGGCTTAGTTAAGTATGATGTAAATCAAACAGCTTTAAATACTCCTCGAGTCAACCCAACCAATCTTGAACATGTAATGAGGAATTGGCTCTTCTTTAAGTATAATATCGCCAATTATACCATAATGCTTACATCATTAATGGCTACTAATAAGAAGGTCATTTTGCCAATACCAATAGCTGTTGGTAAAAGTGGTCTGAAGTCTATGAGATTATGTGTTAATGGTATTACACAGGTGGAAGGTATTGATTATACAATAACTAATGATCAAGGTGCATCAATTATCTCTTGGGATGGTTTAGGTATGGATCAACTTAGATTACTAGAACTAATCAATGCTAATAAGAAAGTTGCTATTACTGTTATGTATATGATTGAGCGAAAGATCAAGAGGGATTAACATATGGTAAAGATTACTAATAAGATTGATAGATCTTCGCTAAATTTGCCACTATTCTTTAAGAAGTTTCTTGATACGCCAAACGAATCTGATAAGAATGACGTAGGTATCTATATCGTAGGCAATAACAAAAGTGGTGAATTTGAATCTGCTGTTCCTGGTAGTATTGCTGTATATGATAGAGGTAAGAATAATTGGAGCTTTATTAGTCCAAAGAAATACCTTACAGAGATATACTGTCTAGATGAGAAACAATGGTATAAATGTGATGGCTCTTCTTGGAATAAGATCAATAACAAGCCAATTGAATCACTTGCACCAAACATTAATGATTTTGGAGAGTTAATCTTCATTGAAGATTATATCTATATACAGCCAAGGTATGGTCAACGAGCCCAATCCAATTGTCCAAATAAGCCATTATATCCAACAGAATATAAAATTTATATACACTCTCTAACAGATACTAAGATTACTGATATTATCTCATGCGAGTATCCTAGTGATGATGGTACTAGGAATGGTATGTTTCCAAATAGTATTAATGGTAATTGTAAATGGATCGCCAGTGCCAATCTCGCTGATCTAAATGGTACATACCTATGTAAGAATCATCCATGGCTAGTTGAATTTAAGGGCGGTACCATTACTAAAACTACTGATATTGATAGAAACTTCTTTGCCTTTTGTAGAAAGTCTCAACAGTTACTATCAGTATATATGTTTGATCTATATAAGAAGGCCGATGGTACTAAGATTGACAATAAGAAGTATATGCAAGTACTTACTATTGGTAATAGAAGAGCTGTATCAAAACATGCAAATACCATTATACTTGATCTTGATGAAGATAGTAAGACTATTCCAGAGTATATTGAACTCTTCTATCCAATTGCGCAAGAAACTGATCCATCTAAGTTAGATAAGTATTGGAGTGATCGAGGGTTCTATATTACAGATGATGGTGCTCTTGGTAGTAACTGGGAGCTTATTACCATTAATAGAACTATTACACAACAAGAAGCAGATAGCAAATCATTAATACTTAATAACTATCCAATGGATGATTGCGCTATTCTTTTATCGTGCGCCGGTGTTGATCAATATGAAGGACTTGATTTTACTATCAATAGAGATACCAAAACTATCTCATGGGATGGTTTAGGACTCAATGATATAGTCAAAAAAGATGATGTGTTTGTTATTACATATGTTACTGCAGATAAAGATCGATAAGAAAGAGGTAGATAATTTAGAACATGCTAAATCCTATTATTATCCTTGCGCAAGCATTACGCAACATCAATATTAACCCCTCCAAGTATATCAAGATTAACGATGCTGGTACTGGTTTCATGTTAGTTGGTATTGATAATCTTGTTAATGATATCAATACTAAAGGTACTGAATCTCTTAATGCTACGAAGATTGATGGTAAAACTATTCAAGAGTTTATTGAGTACCTAAAAACTGAGTTTAAAGTACACGAACATGCTAATCTAGAAACCCTTAATAAGATTGACGAAGCATCTTTACAGAAGTGGAATGATAAGCAAGATGCACTTGGATTTACTCCTGAGGATTCTTCCAAGAAGGGCATTGCTGATGGATATGCTTCTCTTGATAGTACTGGTAAGGTACCAGTTATTCAACTTCCACCAATTGCTAAAGAATCTGTTGTAGTTCAGAGTATTGCAGAGAGAGATGCACTTACTTCTGTATATCCTGGATTACAATGTATGGTTATTGATATTGATGCCGCTGCAGCAGGAGAGCAGTCTGTTCTCTATGTATGTAAAGAAGTAACTAACGCCGGCCTTCCTAATCAACAAGTAACATGGGTTGCTGCTGCTAAACTTGGCGAAACGCAAATGGTACTTGAGTGGGCTAATATTAATGGTAAGCCTACTCATACTGCGCAGGAGATTGATGATGCTGTTGCTAAAAAGCATGAGCATCAAAATATCGATGTCCTTAATAAGTTATCTGAGGATAGTGAGCATCATCTTCAATATGATGGTAAGCCTATTGTAGTTGGTGTTAAGTCAGTTGGTGCCCTTAAGAATATTAATCTTAAGGCGCCAAATGATACTACTACTGAATTTACCATTCATGGCGTTGAGGAGTTTGATAAGGGAAAGGATAAGATTATTGCAATCTATTATACTGGTCTATTGGTAGATTCTGATGCTTATTCTTATGATAAGAGTACAGGAGTTATTACTTTAACTGGTTGGTCACTTTTCCAAAACGAGGTTCTAAACATTGAAATTGAAAAGGGTACACAGGAGTAACAGTAGTAGTTATTACTACTATTATGAAAGGATGAAGATAAATGGCTAATCCAATCATTCTACTCAATGCGGCCCTACAAGTTATGAAAGATCATAGTACCTCTTATATCACTGTTGATAGTGGTGGTACTGGATTTACATATAGTGCATCTGATGCTATTATTAACGCCATTAATAATGCGCCTGGACAGATTGGCGGCGGATCTAATTCTCTTAATTATAAAACCATTGGTGGACAATCTATTGCAGATTTTATCACTAGGTTACGCAACGAACTAAAAGCTCACTCACATACCAATCTAGATGTACTAAATCAGATTACTGAAGAGCTATTAGAAAAGTGGACTAATAAGCAGGATACTATTGGTTTTGTACCTGAGAATTCTGCTAAGAAGGGTCAACCTGATGGATACGCGCCTCTTAATAATGAAGGCAAGATTATCAAGCAGTTTCTGCCTGATAATTATGCATCTAACAGACCATTTGCAGTAGTCAATACTATTGCCGAAAGAGATGCGCTTCCTGATATTAAGGAAGCTATGTTAGTATTGGTTAATGAAGTAGATACACCAAATCCATTAGATCCTAGTGGCCCAACTATTAAGCAACCAATTCTATACTATTGTAAGACTGTACAGCCAACAGTAGTGTGGATTCCTTATGTTACTATTAACAATACAAATGCTGTTCTAAATTGGAATATCATTGTTGGTAGACCAACAAGCGCAGTTGCTGATATTGATGATATGGTTGATAAGGCGCACCAACATGCCAATCTTGATGTTCTAAACCTATTGAGTGCTAATCAAGAAGGGCACCTACTTTACAACAGTGATGTTATCAGCATTGGACAAAATGGTGCAAGAAGGATCTCAGTTTTTAATCAAAAGGTTGAAACATTATCAAGTACCTTTATTCTCGATAACAGATTCAATCCTGATAAAGATACCTTATGGAAGATTCAATACAGTGGTATCAAGCTTATTGATACAATAGATTATACATTTGAAAAAACAACCAAAACTATCACCTTCTTAAACGATTTTACACCATCTATCAATAAAAACCTTACAATTACCAAGTTTACTATGATCTCCTAGTAAGCAAAAAATAAAGATACGCCGATGTATAGTATAGATCAATCATACATCGGCGCATCACTACCAATCACTATAACCATTCATTACTTTATCTAATTCTATCATATACATCAATCCAATCACACTTACTATCACATACAACATTGCAATAGTATTGTATCTCTGTTAACAGATCCTTAACATCTCCAGTATATTGAATCATACCATACATCTTGTCAAATGAATCTCCTATCATATCTAACTCACCATTGTATTTCTTAATGTATGAGTCATATAATATAGTGAAATCTGAGTAATGCTTAAAGTATGTATTATATGGCCCATATACACTACTTAATCTTCTTCTAGTTACCTTAATTAGATCATCGGTGTTCTTATCTTCTGTTAGTGGATAGTCAAAGTCAATAGTACTATCTTCGTCATTATTCATAGGAAGATGCACTATAACTTTTTGATCATTGATCTCAACATATGTCCTATTCATCATAGTTACATTAGACCCAGAATTATAGTTGCTAAACATGCTAATGGTGCTTGATTTTAATATGCCAATTATACTGTTATCATACTGATCATAGTATCTAGATATCAACTTGTTACATATTGCGCGATAGTTCCTTGGATGAGTAGTTTTAGCCATTATAGATGCAAAATTATCACTATTGGTACCAATAGTATTAAGGAACTGTTGATTGAAAAGTATAGAACTAAACATACAATTACTTATACTAACTGATCTATCTGGATCTGATGTAGATAAGTATATTGGGTCATGAATCTTACCAATCTTAGTATCAATCATACTATGAGTTGGATGTTTTATTTGAATCAGTGAATCTAGATATGGTCTATATTGTAACATACCAATAGCTCTTACACCATCACTAAACTCAATAGTGCAACTGTTAACTAGCATTGATAAGTTATATAAAGGAGTAACAATAGCTATTCTGCTTGTATTTGACTCTGTACAAAGTAACGATTCAAAATTCATTGGCTGCAGCATAAACTTATAATTAGTACATATCTCTATAGGTATAACGTTGATGTTATTTGTGGTGTTGTTTGAATATAGAAACATCTTCTTAAAGGTTATGTTTTCTGATGTTTCTACTAGGTGTAGAGTAATCCTCTTGATTGTGTTATACTTCTCCATAAGTTTATCGATTGTATCCTTATATAAGAATTCTATCATCGAATACAAGGATAACACTATCTTGTTGTTACTCTTGTATTGTTTGAGTTTGCGGCGCACATAATTTAGATCCTTTATTGATAGGATAGATAACTTATTAAGTATGATTCCTATCAACTTATTATGATCAGATGCTTTTACTTTCATCTCTATCATCACCATAACTAGACAATAGTTGTATATATGGATTCTTACTATCAAACAGAGAGTTATTCTCATCATAGTAAAGCATCAATGCTATTGTGTTATTAAAGGTATCTGCAAACTTACTATTATTGATGATCTCGGATATACCAGTATTGATTGCTATGACTGCAAAAGGTGCGCATGTAATGATAGTATTGTAAAACTTCTTCCTATCTATATCATCAGCTACTCTAAAGTACATATTACAGATATCATCAATGGTATTTGTGAGATCTTTCATCATAATTACAAACTGATCGTCTGTTATAAGTTGATATACTTTAGTAAGATCCTTTACATCAAAGTTTTTAAGTGGTTTACCAGTGCGCTTATCTGTAATCTTCAAGTATATTAGTTGCGGTATATAGAATCTGAATGAGTTCTTGCTATTAAAGAAAGAGATAGTTGCGCTTGTTCTAATCATATTGGATAAAACTGGGCCCATATTCTTCAATAAAGTAGGTATAGTTGTTACTTGTGAAAAGAAGGTCTTTGCTGTATACGATAGCTCATATAACATTTTTCGATGCTTAAATACGTCTTTCTTTATCCTATGAGAGTATAGATTACTCATTAACGAGCTCATAAACATCTTATTACTATTAAGATAGCGCCTTCTATATACATCATTAGTAGTAGATACAAATCTCTGTCTTTTATTAAACAAGCCTAACAGTTCATCATCATATATATTATATATAAAAGTAGTAGGATCAATTACATCTCTAAACATCTCTAGAGAATCGTACATGTTATTAAGGTATATTGGATCTATAAAAGTTATCCATTTGATATTGCAATTGTATCTATGCTCAAACTGTTCAATCATTGATCTTATAAATGGAACGCTTCTAATATTCTTATTGAGAATATTGGTACTCTCCTCATTGATCATATTAAGATTCTTACCATTACATCCAATAACATACTTCGTAACATAGTAGTTAAAGATCACATTAGTAATAGTAAGATACTGTTTACTATACATTGTTATGTTTAACCCAACTGATCTAATTATATCGAGTATCACATCATTAAGATTTGCATAAATATTAAAGGTAAAATCTACATCTTCTTGTATATCTGCGTTAGCAAAAGTATCAATGTTCTTTTCAAGAGCTATAGTTCTTATTTGCTTTTCAAGTGCATTAATATCTTCATTATTACTGTTAAGATTTATCCTACTTATGTTATATGATCCTAACTGCAGATTGAAGATTGTATTAGCGTCAATAACATCACCGCTAAACTTACTAATATATGATATATCGATATGACAATGCTTTGTATCCTTATCGTATATAGAAGATTGTATACGATTGTATGTATTGCTATTGAGTATCAGATATTGTGTCTTGTTATCACTATATGATACTTCAATACATTGAATTCCGTTAATGTTGAAGATTGGCGCACAAAACACATGACCATTCAAATTAAGAAGATTATTGAAGATATCACGTAATGTAGCAAATTTACCATATGATTGAACTCCACTGGATAAGTTATTGATGATGTTATGTATAAACTCTAGCTCACGATTAATTAGATTAGTGGATACTACTTCTGTAAAGTAAGTAGTATGTATGTCTCTACATATAGAACGTATACTGTTTATGTGCATAAAGAAGAGTCTAAATAGTATTCCACAATAGCTCTTCTCTTCTAAGCTATTTAGTATGTATAGTTTTACATCTTTGATCTCACCATTACTACCATCATCAGAAAGCTTAATGCAATCGATAAACTCTTTAACTATACAGTTGTATTGCATGCGCGCATATTGCATTTTAAGATCCATATACGATCTTATTATCTCTAAATACCCTATCATCATATCTTTCAAATCATTCATTGATAGATGATTGTAAATGTAGTTAGTTATCTGCTGTGCATATCGTTTTAGTCGTTTTGGGCTATATGTAATACTATTGATTCTGTTAACATCAAGATGATACTTTGACTGTAATATACCTTTCTTGTCAAAGATGGCGCACATCTTAAGTTTATCCAATCTAGATAACAACTTATAGCTCATTTGACCAGATATTGTATTCAAAGTTTGCTCAACTTTACATTCATTTGCATTATTCCAACTATTAAGATTGAATCGTATCTCATCTTCTGCATCCAATCTATAAATCGGATGAGATATCAATCGATGATATAGATCAATATCATTCTCTTTATATGTATCTAGTTTAACATATGAAAGAGATCCATTGTAAACGATACTTCCTTTGCGCCGCCTTATCACATTGATAATACTCTTTGGTACAAGTTTTCTGTTGTAGTCGATATCGTTAGTAAGCTTATCAAGTATCAAATGTTTGATCTTATCTATCATTAGTGATACATCAATCATAGGCGATAGTCTCCCTTCTATTGTAGATACTTATATGGATTGTTATTAGTAAAAATCGACTTTGAGTACGTTTTATCCTTATAAAGTTCTGCTTCAATGGTTGCATATGGTTTACAGCTTTCATCAAATAACTTCCCACCACTACTAACATCATAATATATCATCTGCGTAATAGTATTTTGAAAACTATCGCAGATTTTGCAATCATTAAGATGATCTTGTACTATCTGCGATAGATGATCATTGCATTCTTTAAGAGTTATAAGTATGGTACGTTTAAGTTTTTTAATATGATCTTCTCCAATGATTCTATAATAGACATCATTTACTAATGAATCTATATGATGCTTATTATCTATATATTTGAGTAGATCACTAGTTGCAACTAAGCGATATATTAGTGGAAGATCATGCAACTCTACATCATTGACTAGTTTACCACTACTATTATCTGTAATCTTCAGATAGACTAAATATGGTAACCTAAAGTCAATAGTTTGGCCCAAATCATAAGTATTTATACACTTTGTGAAAGATTTTATCGCATAGTGGTATGGTCTTCGATTCTTTATCTTACATGATGCTATTTTCGATAATACCTTAACATATGAATCTTCGCTTGATCTATGAATCTCATGTAACAATCGATCTTTATGCTTATTGTTTAGATGGCGCATAAACTTAAAATCTGCGCATATAATACCACTCATTACATAATCTAAATTATACTCATTGGTTGATTCATTTGGATTCATATTGACAAACATAATACCTGTTAGATTATCTGCGCAATAGTATTTTAAAGTAACTGGATCAAACACATTATCAAACTTAGCAACATCATCGTTATATAGATACGATATAAACTTTGGATCTACTAGAAACTGATACTCAATTTTAACATTCTTACGATGCTCTACTCTCTCAAGAATCGTTGCAACCCATGGCACTTTTCTTAGGTATGTATTTAGTATGCGCGTTGTTTCTCGATTAATAAGATCCAATCTATATGGATCATCTGCTATCAGATATTTACGAGTATAGCACATGTATATAAGGTTACATAGTATGTTAAACTTATATCTATTGTATATTGGCATATACCATCTATCATCACTGTAATCTTCGATATACTGTCTCAATGATGCAAAAGAACTATTATCTACAATAAGTTTACTATCGTTCAATCTTTCAAGGATCTTCTCAATCAATACAATCTGATTCATTTGATCTTGTTTTACCATTACTGGTTCATACTTACCATTATGGCGCATATTGATAATCTGTTTGACAGTAACCTTATCGCCTTTATTCATTCGTATATATGACAATCGAATCATACATCTCTTTGGTAGATCTTTATACTCATAAAATCGCTGTTTTATTACATAATCTTCCTTATTTACTAAAAGTTGATCTCTATAACCATCTTCATATAGTATCTCAATACATGTGATGTTCTCAATACTAAAAGTGGCAAAAGCACCAAATCTTTTCTTTTGACTACAACAAAGAGTACGCAACAAGATTATAAGATTGCGCCAATTATTACATCTTTCAATCAATATATGTATAGTATCAAGTTCATTATGAACTATATCCTTAATAGTATTAGTAGGATCGTTACCATTATACCAAAACGAATCTTCATCGAATTCAATATTGCTATCTTTTGCCATTCGATATAGAATGTCTAAGTGATTGATATATATGAGTTGACCGTTAACTTCATACTTATCATCATTGCATTCTTGACTTGCGCGCATATGAAATAACACATCTACAATTCTACCATTTGTACCATCATCGGCGCTAATAACACAATCCTTATACCCATTTACCAAATACCTAAACTGTCGATTATTGTAATCAATCTTTATCATAAGATACTCTTCAATCATATCTAATAAGTTATGTAACAAGTACTTAGTATCTTGTTTTGATATATGATTCCAAAGATATCTAACAAATTTATGAGCACAATATTCCTTCTTACTATAAGATGAAGTAGAAGTTACATTTAGTCTACTATTGAGGTGATATTTACTATGAAGTAAACCATATGGATCAATCTTATTAAGTATATCGATTATAAACCTATACCAACTAAATGATTCATATGTTACTGTATCATTGTGTCGATCACAATATACATACCATTGATCTTTACTATAAAGTATACCATCATTATTACAATATGGATGTATTGGATTATGAATGATCTGTTGATATTGATCTTCCATATACTCACTATATTGTACCTCTCTAACAGTATAGTTTATACTTCTGCGCGAGCAAATATCAATCTCTCTATGATATTTACTTCTTGGATGATTACAGCAATAATCATACCTAGTATATGAGATACTTAGAGGATTAACCAATCGATTCAATAAGAGATTTTTTGCGCCAATAATAAGGCAATCTATGTTAATCATCAGTTAATATCCACCTTTCTGGTTTGTATAGTTTTGTTTAAAATGCGATCGTCAACATCATAGTAACTTAATAGCGCATGTAGATTCATAAACGATTCAATGTTATGATCCATTGGAATGTAACTGTTAAACCTATCAATGTACTTCTTCTTAAAGCGCTGAAAAAGTAGATATGTCATCTGTATCTCATCTTCTATACTATAATATCGCCTAACTACATTATGTATGATTCTACTAACTATAATATCATAATACTTGTAATGTACACTACTATTGCGATTTCCAAAGAAAGATCCCATAAATTGAATCATTTTGTATACATACTGAGATAGATCCATAAAGAGTTGCCCATATATATCATATGTTACTGTAGTGAGCTCCCTAATGTTAATAAGCTTATCATGTTTAGTATCTAGGATCTCTATGTACACTATAATTGGATTCCAAGAATGGCATATTGGATGATCATAAGTAGTTAACATCTGCAAGTTTATAGATCTATATATATGCATCGATTGTAGAAGGTTGATCTTGGTATAATGATCATCAAAATGACGAAGCAGTGCTTGATTATATAGATGATATGCCTTTAAGTTTCTATCTGTTAACATATCATAGATATTATTGAAGCGTTCTGTACATTCCTCTTGTATAATGATTCTTAGGCGCATAAGTATTTGGCGCCTACGATGTATCTCCTTAATTCTCTTTTTTAGCTTCTTTGGTATCATCTTATACATTGCTCGATCAATCTTATTAGTTATAGCATTATATACCTTACAGTTCTCTTTTGCAAAGATTATCCAATTTCTAATTGCAATAGAGCATCGTGTATATAACTTACCATAGTTATTGATTATATCAATCAGATTCTTACACGAACTCTTCCTACAAGAGATTCTATTGCGATCGACATCTTGAATAAGCTGCTTCTTTTTAAGGATCTTCTTATATACATTACCAATGCTACTAAACTTTGTAACAATAGTGGCCTGATTGGTCATAATATTTGGAACACAATTAGTGTAACTGCATGTAGATAGATCATCAAAACGCAATCTCTCTACAATTATATCATTTGGATAAAATCTTATACGATTTCCTATATTTTTGAATGTATCTTCATAGTAGTCTGTTGGTTGCATCTTAACTGTATCGATTACATTACTAGGATCTTCATGAAGAATAATCTCATTAACCTTATATACTCTATTAAAAGATTCATCAGAATACTTTAACTCAAATCCATATAGTATGGGCGCGTATGGTACAAGATGATCGTTATTATAGTAGTTATAGTAATCAAATGTATTAAGAAGTAGATCTGTAATATACTGTACATACTTTTCCTTCTCTGTAAGAAGTAGATTACGTATCTCATCTGATTCCTTTAATCCATTGATATGCATAGTATGATTAGCGCGCTCAAGAAAATTGCGTATGGAGTAGATATCATCTTTGTAAGATCTTGTGCGCCAACAATAGTTACTTATACGATGATCGCTCTTAACATGTTTGTATATGTCACTCATTCTAAAGATTTTGAGCATCGAAAGCCGATAAATAAACATGCTTGTTTTACAGGTATCATATTCATCTCCATTGCTATATATATGATAGAGATCTATATGATCCAATTTATCACCATTCTCTGTATACTGTTGTATCTTATGTTTAATCTCAGTAATCATAGCAGTTTGTAATTCTCTCATATAATGAGTCATAAAACTATCGTAATTGAGAAGCTGCTTAACAGTATCCTTATAGTATCCAATCATGAACTGTTTGATCTCTTTATTAGAGATATTACATAGTACATGATATGTAAACTCATAGATATACTTATATGCGCTTATGCCATGATAGTTGTGCTTTATAAAGGCTTGAAACTTATCAACTAATGTATGGCACCCATAATCTTCTAAAGTATTAAAAACTTCATCAAATACATGCTTATAATTGGTATCATTATAGCGATATTGATGTGGTTTTAGTATTGTATCTGTTATATTTTTCAATGATAGTATCCGATTCAGTTGACAACCATTAACATAAAGCATATGATTGCAATGATGCTTAGTCATAAGATTATTGTACTTATTTTGTAACTTGTTAGACATAGTAAATGGTGGCGCCATGTTATAATCAAACTGTAAACTATATCTCAGCTCCTCAATATAGTTATACATGTAAATTGCGCTTGGGAAGTACTTAATTAGTGTCTCTTGAATAATCTTGATAATTTGACTATCCATCATGATCGTTCATCCCCTTTCAGTAACACTATTAGTTTATGCACTATTATTATAAAACAAGAGGTGAGCAATAGCAATAGTTAATCTATTAGACGCAATACCAGCAATAGGTAAGATTCTCGATGATGTTATCTCTACTCCTGAGGAGAAACGTGAAGCGCAGATACGTTTGCGCGAACTTGATATACGTGAAATAGAAGCTAAGAGTCAGGTGCAATCTGCATGGATGAATAATCAATCGCTGTTTGTAGCAGGCGCAATACCATCAATGTTGTGGATGGTAGTATTAGTAGTATTCTTTAATTATATCGTATCACCATTAGTACAAGCAATGTTTGGTATAGTTGTACCAATACTAGATTTACCAAAATGGTATAGTGATATGTGCAGTACTATCATCCTAGGTCTCTTTGCTAAGAAAGCTTGGGATAATACAGATTTACAAGTTGGTAACTTCAATAAAAAATCTCGATGGAATTCTGATGAAGAATCTTCTATGAATCAAGTAATGGCAGCATATGAAGAAGATCATCAAGATAACGATCACTTAACTCTTGCGCCAACTAAAGGTAAGAAGAATAACATTGTTACTCCTAAAAAGAATCAGCTAACTGCACCTTCCTCCCAATCTAAGATTAAAGGATCATCGGCAAATAACAATAGAGATGAAGATAGCAATATGTCCTCATCAACTACTACTATTCAAGAATTATCCCCAGACTATAATGATCCAGATTACATTAATCGTAGACTTGCAGAGATGTCTACGGCCATAGATAATAAAAAATCAAAATAGTGCATTTCGCGTATATGCGCTATAGGCTGGCCTATATGCAACACAGCTCATAGGAGGATATAGTATACCTGGAAGCACCATAAAGTGCCGTATAGGCCCGTTTACGATGAAGCATGTTTTTGTATTATTAGTGCAGATTGGCAACCAAGTTTTCAATAACTTTATAGTTACCAAAATCTGCATTTCACGTATATGCGTAATAGACGGGCCTATATGAGACGCAGCACTCAACAGGATATAGTATACCTGATGAGGCAGTAAAGTGCCATATAGACCCGTTTACGATGAAGCATATTTTGATGCTATTATTGCAGATTGATGATCAAGTTCCAATCTATAGTAAACAAGATTTATGTATCAAATCAACTATCTACTTATCACCCATCATCCAACTCAAACTTGATCAATCTTTTCATATTGGTATTAAGATCACAGTTGCTATAATAGCCATATTCTATAAAGAGCTTCTTGATAGCATCTTCTTTAGTTATACTACTACTATTACCATCATAACTTATCATAGTATTAACATGTATATCAGTATCTCTTTCAGCAGCATCCATCATCGCATAATATACCTTATCCATTAATATGATACATGATTTAAAAACTGGATAACTTTTAGATAAAAGAGATAGTATTGCAATCTTTAGCAAATCTAACCATTGATGATCCTTCTCAACAGTGCCAATATACTTGTTAGCTATATCCTTATCTGGAAAGATAATTTCAATGATTTCGCAATCTTCTTTAGATTCGGCGCAATAACAATAACATCCACATTTTAGTAGACACTTATTGTTTTGTGCTATTTGTATCGGACCATCAAAGTAACGATCTATTGCAAACTCAAATGAGTATAAGGAAAGTATTCTTCCATCATCATCAATCATCTGCCTCCCTTCTACTATATTCCAAAAAGGATAATACTTACTTACCTTAACATCATTTACCATATAGTATATCCTTTCATCTTCAATACTATAAACCTTGCAATTAAACAACTCTGTAAACATATTCTTCTGATGGTATCTATCAAGATACATACTAGTTATATAATATACCATGTTCTTGAATGTCTCTATAAATGCATCCTGATTCTTATGTAATTGAGAGATGTTTATATAGAAGTTATCCATGATGTTCTTACAATATATGGATGGAATCAAAAACTGCAATGCATTATCTTCTTCTTTCATAAGATCAAGTACTTGATCTTCTGTAATTTTATACTTAAGCAGGTTAATAGAATAAGAATGATAACTATTGTGCCCAGATTCATATATACTTGTTATATTTCTATACATATGAAAGTTCATATGTTGCTTCTTGGATACTGCACAAATAGACTCTTTCATCTGTCTACTAACTAAATCATCATTTGCGCCAATTGGAAAGAAGTAGAGTATACGATCATCTTCAACATCTAACTCAATAGCTGCGATATCTCTGACAAACGAAACTAGTAACATATCAACCTTATCTTTAAGATTCTGATTACATAAGAATGACATAATCCTATTAAGCGATAGATCATATGATAGAATGCTATTACACATAGATCCACCATAATAGTATAGATCAAATAGCATATATAGTATATTTGTGCGCATATGAATGTTGTCTATCGAAGTTGAGTAACGAGAGAAGTTATTAATGAATAATCCTTTATCCAAATGAAAGTATTGATAGCTATATGAATCAATGACATTATCAGTGAATGTATAACTATCAACTTTACTATCCTTATCAGTTATATAATATACTGTTTCTAAAGTTGCTTTATCTCCAAAGATGCGCCGCAATTCATTAAGCAAATAGTTCTTACAAAACTTCCTATACGCAGATTTAAATACTTGATCTACCTTCTTTATAAGAAGTTTTCGATTTTGATCTATTTTTATAGTTGCGCCACTTGTAGAATTCATCAGGTTCTTAATGTATAAATACTTTGAATGTATTAGTAAATCCATCACTTCCGCTGATGAAAGATCATTAGATAGAATCTTTGCATCGATGTGCTTATCATAATACTTTCTTAGATATCCTACTATCGCATCTCCTATCTTGTCTTTATGATCTTCTATATAATCATGTAGATCATCCATTAGGCGCTTACTGTATCCATAAATGCATATCATATCAAAGAAGTTCTTTATGTATAATGGAAGTAACCCTTTATATATCTCTTCATCCAATTGTAGAATCTGATCTGTATACATATTACCACTATCAAAACCACCAACTCTAAGTTGTATATTTGGATAATGTCTATAGAAGATAGTATCAGTTAACTGTTTCGTACTATCATTCATTGATCTCATCCCCAAAGATAAGAGTACCATCATTATGATGATATCGAAAGAGTCTATTGATATGTGGGCCAAATACCTTATCATCATAGTAATATGAAGCTTCTATCATAAACTTTCTAATATCGCCATTATAGTTAACTTCATCAACATGGCATTCATTGCTAATCTGATGCACTTTTCTATAAAAGTGATCTATTGTAAGAAGCATGTAATGTATCTTATCGTATATACCAGATAGAAACTCTCTAAGAGATTCCACTATTGCATGTTGAAAACCTTTATCGTGAATGATCTTATTAGCAAATTCTTCAGATATATTGAGATAGATCTTATTACCACTATAGATGATTCGATATGTTGATTCTTTGTTTGGCGCATCAGGAATCAACTCTATATCATCAAAATCGTTATAGAACTCTTCTGCGCGCCAAACTATGTTTTCATTAACGTTATACATATCATTATAATAAGCTTGAGCATTATCAGTTTCATTATCTACTACTTCATGCATATCATTCACATGAAAGATTACTTCAGTATCTTCAATATTATCGGCAATCTTTACTGATGCATACAATTGCAATTCAAGCTTATGTATAGGTTTAGTTAATGCTATAGTATCTATAATATAAAACGCAATACCTATAGCAAGTTTAAAACAGATGCGCCCATCTTTATCTACAAGATTACGATATCGATGTACTTCTATAGCATTCATAGAAGCATGTATTGAATGTACTACTATTTTAACATTTGAACATACTTTCATCTCCCAATCATATAATCTACTATAGTATCTATTACGATCAAGTATGGCCTTCTTCTGCATAGTTGTAAGTATTAGTGATAACATATCAATTACTTTAATGTTCCTTAGAATTAGATCTTCTTGTGTCGGAGATTCAAATTGTCCTCTAATCCCCTTAATAGAACTAAATAGTTTACACAGTTGATTCCTATAATGAGTAGATCTATCAGTACATACAGTACGCATACCTTCACAAAAGTTACCCTTATTAAAAGTTATCGTATCTTTTGATAAGATTGGATATCCAGATACTTTAATGCTACTATCGTCATCATCGAGCTTCTTACTATAGTAACGATACTTAAGAAGATTATAATGCGCATATGTAAACTTATAGTACTCATCATCGAAGATCTCATTTGGTGATACACAAGATTTATTGTAGAAGTAGAGAATCTTCTTATTGGTATCAATAGTTGCCTGTATTGCTGTAATGAAGTTACCAGTAAGATACTGTACAAAAATAGAATACCTTACTGGCTCAAATGATATATTACAATCCTTGATTGAAGGATCGATTATACTATCAACTAGTATTCCATCATAGTAATATAGATCAAGAAGCATCTTTAAAAAGACATGTTCATACATCTTGTTATTATTAAAATGATTGGCAAAACTATCATAGTAGCTAAAGTTAAACGCAAACGATTCTTGTGCCAAACCATTGAATACATCTATAACGATATCGCTATCATATATAAGCTTATTACTTGCGTTAAATGTATAACATTCGATATCCTTAATCTTATGATAGCTATCATTGTATGTGGTGTTTGCTTGATCAATAATGCGCTTATATGTATCAGCTAACGCTTTTCTAAAATCTTCGCGCACATGCTTAATAACATTAACATTCAACCTATTGAAGTAACTTGATGTATCCTTAATAACTATTATGTTATCTTTCAATATGCGCCTACAGTTTGGATACTTATATCTAAGTTGCTCCATAATGTCATGAGGGTTAGTAATATTAACTACATCAATCTTAAGCTTTTCTAGTAAACTTGGCGCATACTTCTTTACAAAAGATACAATATTCTTAGCCATCAGTGTCTTAGATATCTTATAGTCTTTGAAGATCTGATAATCATATCCATATCTCATACACATTGCAAAAGGATACAACTTGTATAACTTCTCTCTACTTATCATGCTATCAGCTCTATATTGCCAATATATATCCTTATACATATACTTCAATACATCACCATCATACTCTCTATAGATTATTGGATAATGGCAATGAAACAGTGTGTTTGTAAGAGAACGCGCCATATTACATCACCTCTTGTTAGTTAAAATAGATCACTAACATACATTGTATCACCGTGAAATGTATTGCTTTTGCATAGATAGTCAAATTCTATCACTTTATCTCTAAAGGATAATCCATTAAAGTCATCCATATTCATCCTATCAAGTATAGTATGATGTATCTTGTTAATATTACTATTGGTTTTAAGTTGCGATCTTATAGAGAATAACATACCATTAAGAGCATTACTAACTGCATGTTTAAGCATACTTACATAAGACCTATTACTGATAAGATACGATGATTCTTTATGATAAGTGCCGCCACTATTCAACGAATACATCTTAGTATTATTATATGGTAAATTGTATCTATGTACTTTAACATGATCGTGAACATAATCATACATAGTAACCTCACTTATCTTCATGCGCGATACTATCTTGTTAACTAATGAGTATACTACTTCAATATCTATTGTATTTGGATGCGCAAGCGATAGTAACATTAGATGTTCACTACTGTTCATTACATTACATGTTACCTTAACTGTATTTGGCACAAAGCAGCTCTTATATGTATATGTTGCTTGATTTGACGATTCTATATCATCAGCACTATAAAACAACGATAGATTTATCGTTATCCTATCATTACCAGGAAACATAAAAGTATATGATTGTGGTTTACCTATAGTAGTAACTGAATAGTTATATGGCTCAGTTATACTAGTACTCTGGCGACTAAGCTTAATACCAATCATTCTATTATCTATCATCTCAAGAGTTGCTGGAATCTTTGGTAGTTTAAGTGACTTGATAGAAGGATTATCAATGATATTGATGGCGCCAGAGTTATACTTAGTTATACTATTAACTTCATCATCTTCATCCAACTCTTCACATACATATGTATACTGTGGTATCTTATCTAGATATAACATGTTCATTGCATAACATTGATGAATCGGCCGATTTATATAACGATTAACATACTCTGTTACATTATTCATACTAGTATGGATGATATAGTTACCATAGTAGGAATCATCGATTGTAACATCAATTACCATATTATCAAATACATATGAAGGATTCAAGTTAATACATATAAGATACTTAACTAGATCATTAAGATCTGGTATCTCCATACCTTTATAATACTTTAGGATTCTACTTACTATATCTGTTAATAGTAAGATATTGTAAGAGATTCTTTTATCTGCGCCTACATCTACATCAGAATCATTCATGTTGATGTGTATTGTACCAAGTATACTATTATAGATAAACTCATCTAATCTTGTTAGATTATGATTAGTTGGTAGATTAAAGCGCATATGAATCTTATCAAGATCTTCTCTATAATATGTATCAGATAGTACATCAAGAATCGCTTCTTTATACATCATAAACATCGCTGGTACTATTTCTAACTTAATAAAAGAGTATAGTTTTTTAAAGATGTCAATGATCATTTGCTTTATTTTAACTGAATCATTTGGTATATCATTTGGTTGCTGCGCATTTTTTATCAATCTAAAGAATGATTCCACATAGTTAAGTAATAAAATCTTTAACTTATTATTGCTACTAATACTTCTAACTTCCACATCATCTACAATCTTACGATAGATAGAATCCTTAAAGTTAAACATGATTGGTATATGATTTGGATCATTAGTATACTTAGCAATGATTGGCTGCATATACTTATGAAAATTATATCGAATCCTATGATACATTGGTTCTGTATTATGTATCAATACAATCTGATCAATCAGTTGATGTATTTCCTCTGGTTCTATAAGATGAAGTTTATCTGCTTTCATTACAATTCACCTCTTTGTATGGATCATCCATAATATAGTTATCATTATCAAAACCACACATATACAAATTGTATATTGTGGTTGCGCCAGCTATCCTATCATATTCATCATTGGTAATCTCCATAACCTCCCTATCTATACCATCTCTATTGAAATAGTGATATTGCGCAATGAAGTTATAGATGTTATCTTTGAAGTAGATTGGTACAAATTGATCGATTCTTTTAGCACATAACTCCTCATATGCACTATAACAGTTCATAATGAAATAATAGATATGCCAAAGAGATTCAATTAACATAGGAGCTATATTACGACCAATATGCTTCTTTAGACGATTAATGATACAATCGCGAAGTTTATTTACGTAAATATTATAACTTTTGCGCATAATGATATCTAATCCCGGCGCATACAAATGATAACTAGTCATCCAATCATATGGACCATCAAAAAGATTAATATTACTATTAGGAGTATGAATCTTAACATCCAATACATCATTCTTACTAATAGTACACTCAACAACCAAATTTATATGTTTCCATAGTACATTTGAATCGTTTATTGATATGTATATCATCATCTTAACCATAAAGTTTACAACAAGAACATCCTGCCCAATCATATGTAAAGGAGGATAATCTATACTGTTACTACCGACATACATCTCATAGCTTCTGTTATTATATGAGTTATCATACTGATACTCAACATCTACATTCAACTGACCATTAGGTATACCATATGGTTCAAGAGAATATGATAACTTATATGCAAAAGTTTGTTCATTATTAGATTTAGTATGCGATATAAGCTTATAAATCAACATATCATAAATCATATTGATATCTGATACTATTACATCATCTAGATTGATTCTACCACTACCATAAGTAATGTTAAAGTCATCGACTATTTGATCTGATAGAAACCTTTGCGCCGCGCTGTTATCAAAAGGATCTATTTTTATAGGATACACATCATTTAGTTCAACTGTATTATGACTCTTATCAGATGTTAGCTTAAACTCATTCATTCGCATATCATGATATATACTATATGGAGTATCTTTATCAAACATACCAATCAGTTTGTTTCTTATAAAACTTCCTCGATAGAGATACATTCTACTATATCCAGATGAATCTACACATACTATACAATTACCCATAGTACATCTTATATTGCAGATGTTCTTATTCATATACCATGTTAGTACCTTAGATGATTCAAACGTATCCATATGAATATCATTATCATCGCACATCTTCTGCTTATGTATTTCTAGTTGTAACAAGTTTAACACTTTATCGCTCTTTCCTGTAAAAACATTGTAGTTAATATAGTCATACGCATATGTTCTTCTATCTTTAAATTTGTCATAAGATTGAATCGTATAACAACAATCATCATAACTCTTTAACACATTGTACTTCTTAAGCTGAAGATACTTATCGCTTATCTTAATAGAAGAACTATCTCCCTTGTTATGATTCTTAAATGTAACCATATACATGTATCCTTTTACTGGTTTGAATGTTTTATCAGAAACCTTATCTGCAAAGTTTTTAAGTATGATTGCGCCGATCTTCTCACATATATACTTTTCGCAATACTTTAAGTATCTATTAAACAACTTCTCAAACTTGATAAACTGTGCTCTAAAATTGATATCCATATACTCATCTTCCATAGCTAATGACATAGCTTCTTTTGGATCTCTAATATGATAGAACTTCTCCATTATATCAAGATATTTACTGTTAAGAGTATCAGCGTCGTAGATATCAAAGGTTTCCTTAGTTGTACCAAAGAGCAATATGCACTCTATTGGATACTTTCTAAAGATCTTTAAAATAACCTGTTTGAATGATGATACATAGTAATCTCCAACTTGGTTCAATATATCATCTTGCTCATCTTTGTTATAGAAAGGTTTGATAAACTTTGTATTAGTAATATGAGAGTAATCCTTTATGTTAAGGGTATTATCATTGAAGAATCCATCAATTATGTACGTCATGTATAACAAGCTCCTTTCCAGTTTAATAAGTAATAATAAATATATGAGATGGCTTGCGCCATCTCATTCCTCCATATCAAGATAACGCCGCAGTATTTCAATAGCGCCATTACTTTCATTCCTATTATTAACATAACTAAATAACATTTGAGTAGCACGCGCCATCTT
>ERZ773066.199-NODE-199-length-34680-cov-3.357718_pt1 | contig 34680 bp, 24 predicted proteins | sample MGYA00580573_ERZ773066 | MGnify/ENA primary metagenome ERZ773066 (study PRJEB29015, sample SAMEA2738128) | human oral metagenome | biome: human oral; feature: human-associated habitat; material: saliva | place: China | collected 2203 ... | reverse complement strand
ACAGAAAAGATGAAAAGAACTACCCTTATTTCTGTTGCTATTGCTTCAGTAATGTCGGCTGTAGCAACGAATTCTTTTGGGAATACAGTCGTGCCATCGGCTGCCCAAAAAGAAATCAGCACCGGGGACAATGTAACCTACAATGCCACCCGAGGCACAACATTCGATGACTCGTGGAAAAAACCTGACTACTCAAAAAAGTTCCAAGAAGGTAAGTTTTTCTATTACGTCATTAGCGAAGCACAAAAAACTGTAGGAGTAGCTCCGTATAGTGGTATAGATAATGTCTACCAACACAGCATGGAGGTGCCCGAGACTATTACTCACGGCGGCAGTACCTATACTGTAGTTGCTATTGGGCGTGTTGCATTTGCGAACATGTTCAATTTGAAAAGTGTCAAACTTCCCAAAACGATCCAATATATCGGGCAGGGTGCTTTTTGGGGAGCTTCAATTCTAAAGATGGAAATTCCTGATGCAACGGAAGAAATTGATGATAGATGCTTTAAGGATGCCATCAAACTTGGTTCCATCAAACTTGGCAAGGGGCTTACAAAAATTGGAGAAGGAGCATTCTCTGGCTGCTGGGATATCAAAGAGATAATTGTAGCAGATGGGAACAAAGCTTTCTCTAATCGAGATGGTGCCCTATATACAAAAGACGAGTCTACGGTTATCAAATACCCATCGTATAGGAAAGATGTAACGAAAGTTGTACTCCCCTCTACGGTAAAGAAGATAGAAGAGGGGGCTTTTGAGTTTTGTGAGTACCTTACAGAAATCACCTTAAACGAAGGTCTTAAGGAGATTGCATCAACAGCATTTTACTTCTGTAAAAGTCTAGAATCAATGAAAATCCCTGCCTCTGTAGATAAAATTGCCAATGGCTCTACCTTCTGCCTTCTTGAGAAATGCAAAAAGTTTGAAGTAGCCGAAGGTAACACTACCTACGAAGCCCTCATGGACGGAAGGCTCCTTGCCGATAAAAAGACTCACACAGCCGTTTCTCTCCTTTACACAAAAGAATTGGATCCGATTACTATCCCCGAAGGAATAGAACATATCGGAAATAAAGCAATGGTTATGTTCTATGAAAATGAATATATGGAACAGGCATATAGAGGTAAAGGCCCCCGTGAGTTTATACTGCCAACAAGCCTTAAGTCCATTGGAGCATATGCCTTTAGTGGTACCAACATCCATTCCATAAAGGTACCCGATGCCGTTGAAACAATTGCAGCAGGAGCATTCCAAGATTGTAAGCGCCTCAACTATGTAGAGATTGGGAAGGGTTGTAAGAACGTCGGGGACTTCGTATTTTCATCTTGTGATGCCCTCGCCACGAAGGGTAAGGGTATAATACGTGTCTATGCTGAGATACCTCCCAAGGTACAAGATGCCGAAGGTAAATCTGTAAACTTTGATGATGATCTTGTTAAGGGAGCTCAGTTGCAGGTACCTGAAGCAAGTCTCTCTCAGTATAAGGAGGCCTCTGCATGGAAGAAATTCCGCCAAATCGTAAAACTAGAAGGGCTAAGCGCCAAAGAAGTAGAGAACGAAAGTCTTGTTTTGATGCCCTCTGCAGGCGTTCTTCGCATCCAAAACCCCGAAGCTAATCAGGTAAACCTCTACTCTATCAACGGCTACTTGGTACACAGCACCAACGAAACAGCCTTCAGTGTAGAGTTGTCTACGGGTATCTATTTGGTTTCTTCCAATGGAAAGACCCAGAAGGTTTACATTCCCTAAGTATTGGTTATAGAACATCATTCTCATAAATTAACAAAAGCTATGAAATTTAGAATTGTTACGCTTATTTCGTTGCTGGCATTCATGGGAGCGCTTTTGCCCAACCATGCCAATGCTCAGGATCCGAAACAGCAAGTCATCAAGTTTAGAACCCAGGTAAAGCCAAACAGTGATGAGAGGATTAACCTCATCATGACACCTATGCCAGGAAATGAAGGGGTCACAATTGAAGGTTGTGAACTCGTGACTTTGCCCGATAATACTCAGGCCTGGAAGGTGACAAAGAGTTGGATTACAGTTACAGGTCCTGTCACTCATTTCGATTGTAACCTATCGGCTATTGATTCCATCCATTTTGAAAACCCCGAAAGCCTAAAGACGCTTATCGTGGAAACAAACAAGATGGGAGTACTTGACCTCAAAGGGATGAAGGCTCTCGAATATCTAGGTGCCTCTGCAACTGATGTACGAGAAATCGACCTTACAGGGTGTACCAACTTGAAGAAGATTTTTTGTGATGGAAGTAAGCTAATAAAAATCAATCTCACTGCTGCAAAAAATCTCGAAGTTGCCTCACTAACAATGAGTTCGCTCAGAGACTTGGATCTTACGGGTTTAACAAAATTAAGAGAGCTAGATCTTTCCCATAACGCCCTATCAAAAACTGAGATAAAGAATTTACCTGATTTGGAGAGTGTTGTACTATCGTATAACCCTCTTGAAGAGGTAGGTTTTGCTTCTTGTCCAAAGCTAGAACTAATTTCAATCAAGAACAAGCAAAAGGACTCAAAGCTTACAAGTTTTGCAGCAAATGGTCTTCCCGAACTTAGAAAGATAAACCTCTATGGTAACAAGATCTCTACACTGAAGTTGGAAAACCTACCGGCACTCAGCGAGATCAATCTTGAAAACAATAGCCTTACCGCTGTAGATTTCTCTAAATGCTCAGAATCCCTTAGAGAGGTGGGACTAGGAAGCAATAAGTTCTCAGGCGAGTTTGAGTTGAAAGGTCTAGAAAATCTTAGTGAGTTCTCGATCGAAAACAACAAACTAACCTCTTTCAAGGTTACCGGTTGTCCTATGTTGTCAACTCTTAAAGTCCAAAAAAATGAACTAACCTCTCTAGACCTCACTGCTTGTACCGGAGAGCTTGGCACTGTTTACGCCAGTGAGAATAAACTCTCTTCCATAAAATTGCGTCCTACTCACAAGTATCTTTATCTGAATGACAACCAACTCACTTCGATAGACCTCTCCGCTTGCACTGAGCTAGGGAGCATTGAGTTGGGCAACAACAAGCTGACCTCGTTGGATCTGAAGGGGCTAAATGAACTTTCTGAAGTCAATGTTTACAAGAACAACATTCAGGGAGACGATATGAAGAAACTCATTGCGTCTCTAGCCGATAAGAAAGAATCGTTCAGTGCTGGCTCTCTCTACGCAGTAGAAACTCGTGACCCCGAAGAGCATAACCTCTGTACTGCAGACGATGTAAAGGCTGCTAAAGATAAGAACTGGAATATCCTTGACCACCGCACTTGGGCTAACTATCCGGGAGCCATCCTTCGCACGATCAAGTGTCGTACAGAAGGCAATGGAGGTTCTATCAAACTCAACAATCAAGATGCTACCTCTATACAAGCTTACACAGACACAAGAGTGGATGTAACAATTACTCCTGATGCCGGGCATGGACTAAAGACACTAGGATTTACCGCTGCCGAAGAAGGAGCTACAACGGAAGATCTCTTCCAAACCGGTACCTTCTGGGTATCTAAAGACGGAGAAGTAGTTGCTTCATTTACCAATGACATCTGCAAAGTAAAACTGAAACGTGAGGGTCATGGTGTCCTAAAGCTCAGAGGTGAAAGACTAAATCAGGATCTCGAGAGACTTCCTAAAGGCTTGAAGATTGAAGTTATTGCTACCATTGACCCCAATGAAACGGATGGAGAAAGAGAGCTCCAGTCTTTGAAAGCAAATGGAAAGAACATCAAGGGAACCAAAGAATTTGTCCTTGATAAAGATACAGAAGTGGTAGCAACATTTGCATGGCTCCTAGATACTAAAGATCCCTATGAAGGAGAAACTTGGGAAAGCACTTTCACCAAAGAGATAGTTAGAGACGATGTAAACGTTGTACTCTTCCCCAACCCTGCAAGAGCAGAAGTCTTTGTTGAAGGCGCTTCTAAGGAAGCTACTATCGATCTATATACATTAGACGGAGTACGCGTTCTCTCTTCTGTAGCAGATCTCACTGGTAGAGCAGCTCTCAATGTAGCCGGGCTCGCAGAAGGTATCTATGTTGTGTTGGTAGGCAATGTTTCTAAACGTCTCATTGTTCGTCACTAAGCATAGTTTTAAATAGTCTTTATGAGGGAGGAGCTACCTTGTCATACAGAGAATGACATGGCTTCTCCCTCTATTCTGTGAAGAATTAAGACATCTATATAGATTACAACAGATCAAAATGAAAATCAATTGTAAAAAGGCTGTACTGCTTGCACTAGCAGCTCCTCTAATCGGAGCACAAGCTTATCAAGCCTATGCACAGGAATCCTTTGGAGGATTGCCCCCCAGCTTTACGGCACCCAAGTCTGAGCTTCGAGGAGCTGAGGCCATCAACATTGTGCGAGTAGCCCCCGACTTTAATGCACAAGACCTGAAAACCTTGAACGAATGGGGGACGAATTCCATTCACTTTAAGCCTCTACGCGTGGGGCAAGTTGTAGAGACCTCTATCGACTTTGCCAAGGAGGCTAAACGCACCACTCTAGAATCCGGAAAAGAGGTTTATCGCCTAGCCATCTCCTCTCCGGGGGCTAAGGCTCTCTCCATTACCTACAAAGACTTCTTTATTCCAAACGACGGAGGGAAACTTTTCATATACAACACCAACAAAAGTGCCCTTCTTGGAGCTTACACCAACGAGACACACCCCAAACACGGCGTCTTCTCTACAGAGCCTCTCAAGGGTAATGAAGTGATCCTCGAATACGTACCGGGGAGAAGGAATGAGATGCCCTCTCTATTGATTGATGGTATAGGTCATATTGTTTACTCTCATGTAGGTCTGGGATCTCTCACAAAGAAGTTCTTCGACCCCGGAGAAGATAATAGCGACCCTCTTTGCCAGATTGGTGTCAATTGTAAGCAAGGAGCAGAATGGCAAACCGAAAAGACAGGGGTAGTACAGATCGTTATGTACGAAACCGAAGATGGTAAGGTATCTTTGGGTTGTTGCTCAGGGAACCTTCTTAATAACACCAACCTCGACTTTGCTCCCTACATCCTTACGGCAGCACACTGTATCACCGGAGATAATGACAAGCCTCTAACCTCGCAAGCGGATCTTGACAAGTGGGTTTTCAGATTCAACTACGAAAAGCCTACTTGCAGCAACGGAGCAGAAGCCTTAAGCCGAGGTAAGTCTATCATTGGATGTACCGTAAAGAGCTACCTTCCTATTATCGAAGGAAAGGGTGTAGCCAAGAGCGATGGTATGCTCCTACTGGCTAATACAGAAGTTCCCAAAAACTATAGAGTTTACTATAACGGGTGGGATCGTATTACAGCACGCCCCAAAGGACGAATTGTAGGAATCCACCACCCTTCTGGGGATGCTAAGAAGATTTCGGTTTCTGATAGCCCCATCGAGATTAGCACATGGGATGTTTTCGGATCTTTGGGAGGACGAGGAGACCACTTCCTAGTAACCTTCACCGAAGGGGATACAGAAGGAGGATCATCAGGCTCTTCAATTTTCGATCAGAATCACTTAGTCGTAGGAACTCTCACGGGAGGGCGCTCTAAGTGTGGTGACTACCCCAACTATTATGGACGTCTCAGCCGCCACTGGGATAACTATAAGGATCCCAGCAATCCTCTATCCTCAATGGATATCTACCTTGACCCTAAAACACAAGGTGAGGCAGAGAAACTAGAAGGGACTTGGAGAGAAAACTTGAAACCCCTTGAAGGTATTAGTGGTTTGACTATCAGACTAACAGACAACGAAAAGATACAAGTTTCTTGGAAGGGTGTAGATAAAAAGAACCTACCCTCGGAATGGAAGTTGCAGTATCGTGTGTATAAAAATGGAGTATTGGTAAAGGAGCTCGGAGAGACAGACGAACTTTCCTTTACAGAAACTCGCACCGAAGCCCTCAATGGATCTAATCGAGAAGGAGGGGTTGTATATGGCGTACAAGTTCGCTACAACTACAACGGTCTTACCATCCCCGATGATGGATTTAATAATGGCAAAGCCTACACGTATGGAGATTCCGATATCGCCGAACGCGGTCTATATCTAGGGAAACTCATCGAAACCGTGCCTGTAGAAGTAAGCGCAAATGGCTCTAATGGTGTTAACTTGACTTGGAAAGCTCCCTCTTATCTACAAGAGATCTCCCTCTTCGGTTATCCCAAAAACATGCAACTAGGCACATATACACGCCCCAAGTGCGAAATGAAAGGCCGCTGGAACACTCCTGATAGATATAGATTGGTACAACGTATGCCCAGCGACAAGTTTGTGGGAGAAAAAGCTCCTTGCATCTACGCCGTACGACTCATCCCTGATACAAAAGCAAAAGGGAAATATAGCATCTGTATTCGCAATGGTGTTGAGTATAACAAAATAAAGGACACTAATGTTGGTAAGCTATACGAGCAGGTATTCGATGTACCCGATACATGGAAAGAAGGCGAATGGCTAACGGTAACTCTTGATAAGCCCTTCCAATTCGACTCCATGCAGGATCTATTTGTAGGTTGTGGATCTCCCAACGATGATGCTCCCATCGGGATTGCTTACGTAAAGGATAGCGATAACGAGATTCGTCGCTACCTAGACGCATTCCTTCTCGTTAATGGGATGCAGCACCCTGTTCCTGAAGATTACTACAAGGGATCTACGCCTCCCGAAGCCTATCATGCCATCCGCGTCGTTTTCTCTTCTTCTCCCGATGTTGAAAAGAAAGAAGATTTCGAATGCTTCGCAAAAGCGGTATCTCCGGTAACCTTCCCTGTGGTAAAGGAATATAAGGTGTTGAAGAACGGAGTGGAAGTAGCTAAAGGACTAAAGGCTACAACCTACCAAGATGCAACAGGTTCTACCAGCGACAAGTACGAAGTGAAGGTTTCTTACGAAACAGAGCTTGCAACGGAAGGAATCGACACAAATACTCCAGCAGTATTCCCAACACAACTTGGATCAAACTCTACACTTTATCTAAAGAATGCACAAGAGGTTGCCCAACTAAGTGTGTACAGTATGGACGGAGCTCGCCTCGTTCAGATTAGTAATCCTCAAGAGAGTGTAGACCTCTCTCAGTTAAGCGAAGGCGTATTTATTGTAGTACTAGAAACTGCAAATCAACGTATCTCTCAACGTATCACTGTACTAAAGAAATAAACAATCCTCGGTAGAGAAAAGGCTAAGTACAGCACCTCCGCTGTACTTCCTTTTCTCCTCTAAAAAGAACCCAAAACAAGAAAACATATGAATAGAAACAAAATTGCCATTATGGCACTCGCCATCCTTACTTTGATGGTATCTGCATGCGGTCCCAAGACCCCTGAAGTTAAGCTAACCGTTTCTCCTGCCTCTCTAAAGATTAAGGTAGGGGAAGTTGGGAGCATTAAAGCAAAAGTTACCCCAGAAAATACTACTGTTTCCTTTAGCTCTACCAATAACAAGATCGCCACTGTAAACGAAAAAGGAGAAGTAAAAGGTGAAGCTGAAGGCAATGCTACCATTGTTGTAAAGGCAGGAGAACAAACAAAAAGAGTATCTGTACTTGTTTACAAACCCGAAACTGACTACTCAGCTCGCATGATTGGGAACAAGGATAATGCGCTAGCTCTTCCTTTCTACATCCCCAAACGAGATCTCATGAAAGAACTCTTTGATGATATAAAGGCTGCTAACGCACCCTTTGGATGGAGATATGCCAATCCCTATATGAAAGAGAAAGATCCCGAAAAAGTCGGATACTACTTTGCTCCTATCACTGAAAATGGAGAACTCCTTAAGGATCGCTATATCCTAGCTATTCGGTACAACTACGTCGATAAGATCCAAGCTCACATTGAACTTGGCATCAATATGCTAGAAGAACAGAATCCTTTTGCTACAGAACCTGGAAAGGAAAAAATAAAAGACATTGCTAACGCATATGGCTTTACAGGAAATGGATCGTTTGCCAACCAGGGAGGAAAGATTGGACATACCTATACAGCCTACAATACTAAGTTAGGGCTAGATGAGCAACTATCCATCATCTTATACGCTCAACCTAACAAAGATGGGTTGTATAAGGTTTTTGCACATATCGTATATCACTACCATCAGGATCATGATTGATCCCCATTTAGGAGAGGCTGCAGTTAGATCTCATAGATATTTGAGTATAACGTAGCCCCTCCCCCTTTGGAGCATCTTCTCGCCTAGGAGAAGTGCTCTAAAAAGAGGTCTCGGTTTAAAAGGTTATTACAACCTTCTAAATCGAGACCTTTTCGTTTCCGTAAGAAGTCTTTCCCCCTCCTATCTACTTTCGCTTTTCCGTAGAGGGTTCATAAGCTCCTATGGTAGGTTGTGCAGCTCTTGTGCGCCCTTGTATATCTGTAGACAGGTCACTTTTTACCCCCTTCTGTACCCATGGAGCATCTGCCCAAGGCTGGAAGAAATAGACAAAATCCATCTTATCTTTTTTCCGGTCCCGCCCTACATGCACATAAACCTCATCTGCAGCTTGCTTGGCTTCTATACAATCAAAGTAGGCAACGCCGTTATTTTGTGGGAGGGCAGTACGCAAATAGCAATGGTCAAATGTAGTTCGATCTCTTACCTTCTCGGCCAGTTCAATCTCTCCTCCCACAGGCTCCCTTCCTGCTATACGTATCACACTACGTGCCCCATCCACTAGGGTATTAGTTGCTTTGAAAGAAGTCTGCTCTACTCCACCACCATCTGGTAGATTATATACCAAGGTACTTCCCTCTCTTTTGTCCCAAGCGTAATAATTCACCAAGCTACAATGCAACAATTCTGTTACACCTCCTGTAACCAAAAGAGTTGTAGATAGTGTATTTGAAAGCTCACAATTGTACAGACGTGCACGTGCTCTATCAAAGGTAAGGGCTCGCCCTTTCATATTTGTAATAATCAGCCCCTCGGCATAAAGAGTTTCTTCCCCACTTGCGGAGTGTGTAGCATCACAAATAAGCCCATCTCTACCATTTCGGATGGTTGTATAGAGGAGTTTATTCCCCTTTGTACCACGAGCTAAACGTACATAGTTCCACTGCCCAGGCACGAGGCGATAGTTGATAGAAGGGATTAAATAGTCACGTCTCAACCCCTCTATGAGTACTCTCTCCGTCGGAGTACCATTGGCGCATAAAGAGCCATAGATACTAATATGGGCTTTGTCGCCCAATAGTAAGTGTACACCTGCCTCCAAGGTAAGGGTTACTCCCTCATCCACCACTAAACTATCACGGATATAAAGAGGCCTTTGAGCAGTTATCACGGAGTCTCTTTGAACGTGAAGCACATCGTATTGATCAAGATTATGGCACCAACTTTCTATCCGCAGTGCTTGTTGTTTCCCATTGAAACGGAATAAGATCGAGTCCGTAATCAATTGAGGCAAATCATCAATCACCCTCTGCAGAGTAGCCTCTACAAAAATGTGAATACTATCTCCCGCAGGTAGTGTCACCCCCTCAAAACGCTGTCCGGACCTTCCGTCTACATTTATTCTGAAGCCTCGCTCCACTCCATGGAGTAACCTTATCTCATCTATTTTGAGAGCCTTGTTTCCTTTGTTGTAAACCAATAGCATACGCGTAGAAGAGGGTTGCTCAGAGTATAAGGTATCCAAACGCAAGGTGTCTTGAGAGAACGAAATGCGCGCATTCGGGTCTGATGTAAAATGGTCAAATTGGTCATGGCAGCCCGTCAATGCAAGGGCTAAGAAGACCAAAAGGAGACCTATAGAAGCAATATATTTCATCACAAAGAGGTTGATTTTTCAGGGTCATTGGATCCGGAGGAGGAGGATTCCACAGAAGAAACCTGCGCTCCCACACGTCCCTCGTAAAAGAAGATTTCGAGGGTATCGCCCCTCGTTAGTTGCTGAGAAGAGAGGATACTCTTATCCGCTTTTCGTACAATAGAATACCCTCGCTTAAGTGTTTGTCGAGGACTCAAAAGCTGCACTAACCTTGCCAAATGCTCAAGAGACTCTTTCTTCTTCTCTAGGATGAGGGGAAGTACGCGCTGTAGGTGCTGTTGCTCTTGCTCTAATACGCTTTGGTAGCTGAGCAACAACTTGGGCATTGTGGCTTTGAGTACGTAGCTGCAATGCTCAATACACTGTCTCTCTTGTGCTAGCAGTATGAGAGCGGTGCGTTGCAAAGTTGCTTCTTGACGTTGCAACTTAAAAAACTCCTGTTGAGTAGATTCTTTTATAGCTATAGGGAGGTGATGCACCAGCCGCTGCAACAGCGCCAAATGGTAGTCCTGCATTAGCACAACGGATTGCTGCAATCGCTCAGAGAGCTTTCTCAGAAGGGTCCATTCCCTCTCTCTGCTATTGAGGAGGAACTCGGCAACAGCTGTGGGGGTCTTTAGGGAATGGTGAGCTACCCTATCGGCAACACTTGTGTCACGCTCGTGCCCTATTCCCACGATAATAGGTAAATGGTAGCGAGCGATTGAGGCACAAAGCTCATAGCTATCAAAAGCCATGAGATCGATCTCTGCCCCTCCTCCTCGTATAAGTACAACACAATCATACGCTATACCACTCTGTGCAATCTCTCGGAGAGCCGAAAGAATGGAAGTGATTGTTCCCTCTCCTTGCATCAGTGCAGGATAAAGTTGGAGGAGAAAAGGCCACTGCTCTCTCGCAGCTTGTATATGACTATAGAAATCGCCCCACCCAGCTGCCGAAGCCGAAGAGATAACGGCAATATGCCGCAAAGGGCGACCTAGGGACAGGGATTTCTGGCAATCAAGCAATCCCTCGCGTCGCAATCGCTCTAGCGTCTCTCTACGCTTTCTTGCCATATCCCCCAACGTAAAGGTGGGGTCTAGGTCATAAACATCAAGGTAGAGACCAAACTGCTCATGGAAGTGGACGCCCACCAAAAGCTGTACCTGCAGTCCGTTCGTAAAAGTCTGACCCGTTGCAGATTCAAACTTTGTAAGCAAAGAGCCTACGGAAGCACGCCACATCACAGCACGAGATCGGGCTAAGATCTGCCCTTCTCTCTCGCCTTTCTCAAGAAGTTCAAAGTAAAAGTGCCCCCCCTGAGGGGGAGACTTGATCCCACTAGTCTCAGCAGTAACCCAAAATCGGCCTCCGAAGTTTTGTTCAAAAGCACGACGGATACTGCTATTCAACTCGTGAAGGGAAAAGACCTTCATAGGGATCGGTTTTGGTATCCCCTCTACCGAGGGAATAGGCTATTACTCCGCGTTATAGGAAATATACGAATCCGTGGTATCCTCTTCCGGGATAGGCATATTACGCACAAAACCTTCTGCAAGAGAGATCAATGTCTCTGTAGACGAAACTCCGGCAATAGACTGAATGCGATTACTCAATATGTGCATCAAGTGCGAATTGTCTACGGCATATAGCTTGATCAGCATTGAGTAAGGCCCCGTGGTGTAGTGGCATTCCACAACTTCGGGTATTGCTTCTATCTGAGGCAATACTTCGCGGTACAGAGCAGCACGCTCTAGGCGCACCCCAATGTAAGTACAAGTGGTATAACCTAAGTCTTTGGGATTCACGCGATATCCGGATCCCGTAATTACCCCTCGCTCCACCATGCGCTGTACATGTTGGTGAATAGCTGCGCGAGATACTCCACATCGCTCTGCTACATCACGAAACGGAATGCGAGCATTGTCCGAAATAATGGCAAGAATGCGACGATCTAACTTATCTATCTTCATATGTTTATATTGGTTTATAGTTTCTTACTGTATCTATTCTCTCCCCCCTTAAGGGAGACTTAATCTGCAAAAAGGGAGTTGCTATATGGAGGTAGGATGGTACGCCCCAAATGCTCATAGGCATGAGCTGTAGCTTCTCGCCCTCTGGGAGTACGTTTGATAAAACCCTCCTTTATCAAAAAAGGTTCATAAACCTCCTCTATAGTGCCTACATCTTCGCTCATAGCCGTGGCAATGGTAGATACCCCCACAGGGCCTCCTCCAAACTTATCTATGATGGTCGTCAATAGTTTGTGGTCTATATTATCCAAACCACAACTATCAATATTGAGAGCCTCTAACGAAAAGACAGCAATCTCGGAGTCAATAGTACCATTCCCCCTCACTTGGGCAAAGTCGCGCACCCGACGCAGTAGGGCATTGGCGATACGTGGCGTCCCCCTGCTCCTACGCGCAATCTCAGCGGCAGCATCTTCGCTACACGCAACCCCCAAAATGCCAGCCGACCGGAGTACAATACCTGCAATCGTCTTGGTATCGTAGTACTCAAGGTGTAGATTTATACCAAAACGCGCTCGCAATGGAGCTGTAAGCAAACCACTACGCGTCGTTGCACCTACCAGAGTAAAGGGATTGAGGTCTATCTGAATAGAGCGAGCACCGGGGCCCTTATCAATCATGATGTCAATGCGATAGTCCTCCATTGCCGAATAGAGATACTCCTCTACAATCGGACTTAGTCGGTGAATTTCGTCAATAAACAAGACATCACGAGTCTCCAACGAGGTAAGCAATCCTGCCAAATCTCCCGGTTTGTCGAGTACAGGGCCGGATGTTATTTTAATGCCAACACCTAGCTCTGCTGCGATGATATTGGAGAGCGTGGTCTTTCCCAAGCCTGGGGGGCCATGCAACAAGACGTGGTCGAGACTATCGCCACGCATAGCTGCAGCCTGCACAAATACGGAGAGATTCTCCACCACCGTATCCTGTCCTCTGAAAGAACGGAAACTAATCGGGCGAAGAGCCTCCTCTATCTGTTCGTCGGTAACGGGGCGACAACTCTCTTCTCGTATATCAAATATATCTTCCATACACGCCACAAAGTTACTCTTTTTGCTCCCATCACAGACATTTTCTACCCATCAGTTGTACATCATGTCAAGATAAGTATGCCCCTTTGAGAAATGAATGAGTACCTTTGCAGGAGTTTTTAATGATATAGAAGATGATTACAATAGACCAACTGAATAATCTGTTGGAGCGCAAGGAAGCGCTGAGGGGGTATCTTTGACGTCGATAATAGACGTATCCAACTAGAGGAAGAAGAACTTATCACCCAAGCTCCCGACTTTTGGGAAGACAATAAAAGAGCTGAGGCGCAAATGCGCAAGGTCAAGGAGATTCGTCGCTGGATAGAAGCCTACGAATCTGTAGAGTCTGCCGTAGAAGAGGTAAAGTTGAGCTTCGATTTCTACAAAGAAGGAGTTGCCGAAGAAGAGGAGGTAGACCAAGCCTACCAAGTAGCTCTCTCTCTGATTGAGAATGTAGAGCTTCGCAACATGCTCCGAAGAGAAGAAGATCGCCTAGGGGCAGTACTCAAGGTCAATGCAGGAGCCGGAGGTACCGAAAGCCAAGATTGGGCTTCGATGCTAGTCCGCTTATACCAGCGTTGGGCAGAAAACCACGACTACAAAGTGACCATCACCAACTGGCAAGATGGAGACGAAGCGGGTATCAAAACGGTAACGATGCAGATTGAGGGCGACCTAGCCTACGGATTCCTCAAAAGCGAGAACGGGGTACATCGCCTCGTGCGTGTCTCTCCCTACAACGCCCAAGGGAAGCGAATGACTTCGTTCGCCTCCGTTTTCGTTGTACCCCTTGTCGACGATAGTATAGAGATTGCAGTCAACCCTGCCAACCTATCATGGGATACTTTCCGCTCAAGTGGTGCCGGGGGGCAAAATGTGAACAAGGTAGAGACCGGTGTACGCTTGCATTACCAATTCAAGGACCCCGACACGGGAGAAGAGCGAGAGATCGTTATCGAGAATACCGAGAGTAGGTCTCAGCTAGATAATAGAGAGAATGCACTCCGTCTACTCCGCTCTCAACTCTACGACATAGAGCTAGAGAAGAGGCGAGCTGCCCAAGCAGAAGTGGAGGCCGGTAAGAAGAAAATTGAATGGGGTTCGCAGATCCGAAGCTATGTATTCGACGATCGGCGCGTAAAAGACCATCGTACCAACTTCCAGACCTCCAATGTAAATGCTGTAATGGATGGCGACATTGATGATTTTATCAAGGCCTATTTAATGGAATTTGGTGGCGAGAAATAATCTCCTTTTAGGGCGGAAAGACAACATGTTTCCACCCAGAAACAGAAGAGGTTTCTGCCCTAAAAGGAAATGAATATCACCCAGAGAGAGGAGCCGATCGATATATGATTGTTTGTATTGCCGAGAAACCTTCCGTAGCTCGTGAGATTGCTCGCATATTGGGGGCTAATCACCCTCAAAATGGGTTTATTGAGGGCAATGGGTATTGTGTTACGTGGACTCTTGGTCACCTCTGTACCCTGAAGGAGCCCAACGACTACCTCCCTATCTGGAAACGGTGGAGCCTCGGCGACCTCCCTCTCATCCCCCAACGTTTTGGCATAAAACTAATTGAGAACGAAGACTATAAGCGTCAATTCGAAGTTATTCGTCAGCTTGTAGAAAAGGCCGATGAGGTGATCAATTGTGGTGATGCCGGGCAAGAGGGGGAGCTTATACAGCAATGGGTTCTCACCAAAGCTCTTTGCAAATGTCCCATTCGCAGACTATGGGTATCTAGCCTTACAGACGAGGCTATCCGAGAGGGGTTTACCCAACTTCGTACCAACGAAGAGATGAAAAGCCTCTACGAGGCAGGCCTCGCAAGAGCAATTGGCGATTGGCTACTCGGGATCAATGCGACACGCCTCTACACCATGCGCTTCCCACAACCCGGGAGGGTTCTCTCTGTTGGGCGAGTACAAACGCCCACCCTAGCTCTTATTGTGGAGCGAGGACGACAAATCGAGCACTTCGTCCCCACTACCTCTTTGCAGACGACCTATAAGGAGACTCTATTTCGGCAGACGGCAGAGAGTTTCTCCACCAAAGAGGAGGTAGAAGCTCTTATTGAAAGCATCCGTTCCGCTCCACTCACCATCAAAAAGGTAACCAAGCAGCAAGGGAAAGAACTTCCCCCGAGACTCTTCGACCTTACAAGCCTACAAGTAGAGGCCAATAAGCGTTTTGGCATGACTGCAGAGACTACTCTACAGACTATCCAAAGCCTATATGAGAAGAAACTCACGACCTATCCCCGTGTAGATACCACCTATCTATCCGAGGATATTTACCCCAAAGTGCCAGCCATACTCAAAGGGTTACGCCCTTACGAGCATCTTGTTACCCCTATTCTTTCCTCAGGGAAGCCGCCCAAGAAAAGCAAAAAGGTATTCGACAACAAAAAGGTAACCGATCATCACGCTATCATTCCTACGGGAGTGCCCCTCCCCTCCGGACTTACGCTAAATGAAAATCGAATCTACGACCTTATCGCTCTACGCTTTATTGCTGCATTTTATCCCGATGCCAAAACGGCTACAACAACGATCCTTGCAGAGGTAGAAGGGATAGAACTAAAAGCGACCGGAAAAGAGATTTTGGATCCGGGTTGGCGTGTCGTTCTCTCATCTCAAAAGGGGAAGGAGGATGCGACAAACCAAGGGAATAAGGAGGAACAAGGGGAGCCCCAAGAGGGAAAAGAGAGTCTCTTACCCGCCTTTGTGGAGGGAGAATCCGGCCCCCACGAACCTTCCATCCGAGAGCGTACAACAGAGCCTCCCAAATATTATACCGAAGCTACTTTGCTACGAGCTATGGAAACGGCAGGGAAGCAAGTCGAAGACGAAACACTGAGAGAGGCTCTTAAGCAGAATGGCATTGGGCGACCATCCACTCGGGCATCCATTATCGAAACCCTCTTCAAGCGCAACTACATCCGTAGAGAAAAGTCTTCGCTACGTGCCACCGAGACGGGGATTCAATTGATTGACACAATACAAGACCCACTGCTAAAAAGCGCCGAACTAACAGGCATGTGGGAGTACAAACTCCGACAAATCGAAAGTGGCGAGTATACGGCATCAGACTTTTTGACAGAACTCAAACAGCAGGTCTCCGACTTGGTACAAAGTGTCCGTCGCTACCACTAATACCATTAGAAACATCTTTTTCTGCAAGCTAACGCTACGTTGTTGCTTCCTTTCTGAGCAAATCTCAGCTATAAGCCAATAAGTTTCGTATCTTTGTAGTGACGTATGTTGGCAAAAAGGCTCGCACTACTGCTCCTTGAGAGGGATTATGTCTCTTGGTTGTAGGTTATGAGGAAAGGATACTGAGCAATACAAGTGTCATACACACTTTTACCAACATCATCAATCAATAAATAGTTACCGATATAAACGAGAGATATAGAGATGGACCTCAGCATGCTCGAACTTAGCGACCAAGAAATAGCGCGTCGCAATAGTCTGAACGAATTACGCTCCTTAGGCATTAACCCCTACCCTGCGGCAGAATATCAAGTCACGGCCTACGCGCAAGAGATTATCAATTCATATCCTGAAGGGAATGAAGAGCGAGAGGCTCTCTTGAGAGAGCAACGGGTACGCCTTGCCGGACGTATCATGGGACGTCGCATCATGGGCAAAGCATCTTTTGTGGAGCTTGCCGATAGCACCGGACGTATTCAAATCTATATCACACGAGATAGTATCGCCGATGGAGAGAATACCGCTCTCTACAATATCGTATTTAAGAAGTGCTTAGATATTGGGGACTTTATCGGCGTAGAGGGATATGTCTTTAAGACGCAAACAGGCGAAGTCTCTGTACACGCTTTGAGCCTCACGGTGTTGAGTAAGTCGTTACGTCCTCTGCCTATCGTAAAGGAGAAGGATGGTAAGGTGTTTGACGGATTTACCGATCCCGAGCAGCGTTATCGCCGGCGTTACGTGGATCTCTTAGTCAACGATGGGGTACGAGACATCTTTATAAAGCGCAACAAAATCTTCACTTCCATGCGCAATTTCTTCAACGAGCATGGTTACCTAGAGGTTGAGACCCCCATATTGCAATCGATACCGGGAGGTGCAGCAGCACGCCCCTTTATCACACATCACAATGCGCTTGACATCCCCCTTTACCTGCGTATTGCCAACGAACTATACCTAAAGCGACTCATCGTAGGGGGCTTCGAAGGGGTGTACGAATTCAGCAAAGACTTCCGAAATGAAGGGATGGATCGTACCCACAATCCCGAGTTTACCGCCATGGAGATCTATGTAGCCTATAAGGATTACAACTGGCTCATGGACTTTACAGAAAGCATGTTGTCTCGTATCGCTCAAGAAGTATTAGGCACAACTGAGGTAAAAGTGGGAGACCACGAGATCAGTTTCCGCCCCCCATTCAAGCGGATTCCTATCCTAGAGGCCATAAAGGAACATACCGGCATTGATATCAGCGGTATGGACGAAGATCAGTTGCGAGGGGTTTGCAAACAGCTCGGTATTGAGACAACTCCGAGTATGGGTAAAGGCAAGCTCATCGACGAGATTTTTGGAGAGAAGTGCGAAGGGAAGTACATCCAACCCACTTTCATTACGGACTATCCCAAGGAAATGTCCCCTCTCACCAAGGAGCACCGAACCAATCCCGAGCTCACAGAGCGTTTTGAATTGATGGTCAATGGTAAAGAACTTGCCAACGCGTACAGCGAATTGAACGACCCCATCGATCAGCGTAAACGCTTCGAAGACCAATTGGCTCTATCCGAGAAAGGAGACGACGAGGCCATGTTTATAGATCAGGACTTCCTCCGTGCTCTTGAATACGGGATGCCTCCTACGGCAGGACTGGGGATTGGTATGGATCGTCTTGTTATGCTCTTAACGGGGCAAGAAAGCATCCAAGAGGTGCTCTTCTTCCCCCAAATGAAGCCGGAGGCTGTAGTAAAACGAGACAAACCGGCTGCCTACGTTGCCCTAGGAGTTAACGAAGATTTTGTCCCCCTCTTGCAGAAAGCAGGTTACCTTACGGTTGAGGCCTTGCATGCAGAAGAGAAGCCCGGGCGTATTCTACAGGCTATGATGGACATAAATAAGAAATACAAACTCGGTATGACCATGCCCTCTCTCGAAGAGGTGACAGCGTGGACACAGAGTAAAGAATAGAGAAAGAATCGAAGGGAGCTGGGAAGGTTCGGTTAATCTCCCAATCCTATAATGCTCCCAAAGATGGTGGAATACTGATAAGAGAATCGAGGGAAATAAAGCCTTCTTATACTCATCTTGAGTACTAGTTGGTGATAAAGATAGAAAAGAGAAAGGCGATGAAACCTATAGGAAGAGTTGGGATCTTAGGAAGTGGTAGTTGGGCTACTGCCTTAGCTAAAATTGTACTCACATCGCAGCCCCATATCAATTGGTACGTACGCCGTAGCGAACAAGTAAAAGGCTTCTTAAAGCTGGGTCATAACCCTAATTATCTACCAGCGGCAGAGTTCGATACCGATAATATTACTTTCTTCTCGGAGTCGGACATCAATAGTTTCTTTCGTGCCAGTGACACAATCGTACTTGTTACCCCCTCGCCCTATGCGAAGAGTTATCTCAAAAAAGTACGTAAGTCGAGTATGCGAGACAAATTGATCGTCAATGCGATCAAGGGTATCGTACCCGACGAAAATATGCTTGTCTCGGACTACTTAATGGAGGAATTTGATGTCCCCAAAGAGCTTATAGCTGTGGTAGGAGGGCCTTGCCATGCAGAAGAGGTTGCAAGACATAGGCGTTCGTATCTCACAGTCGCTTGTAAAAACCTCAAGCAAGCAGAAGCTTTTGCAGAAGTGCTCCGCAATGATTTTGTAAACTGCGTTACGACAAACGACGTCGTAGGGGTGCAATATGCCTCCGTGCTCAAAAATATCTACGCCATAGCTGCGGGCATTTGCAATGGTCTGCAATATGGAGATAACTTCCAATCCGTACTCATCTCCAATGCCATAGCAGAGATGAACAACTTTGTCAATGCGGTGCACCTAATTGATAGGGAAATTACAGACTCTGTATACCTCGGGGATTTGCTAGTAACGGCCTATTCTCAGTTCAGCCGCAACCGCACTTTCGGGAATATGATTGGGCGAGGTTATAGCGTAAAAGCTGCACAAACAGAGATGGAAATGATTGCAGAGGGATACTTTGGAGCAAAGTGCGTACGCGAAGTGAATGCACGCTATCAAGTAAATATTCCCATCTGCGATATGGTCTATGAGATCCTCTACGAAAAAAGAGATGCTACAGAAGCGATACTTGAGCTTTCTAAACACTTCAAATAATCGTTGGTAACAAAATATGCTCCCCCTCTACACAGATACGAATTTTGCAACAATATCCCCTAAATCACAAGAAGAGGCGCGGATTGCACTCAATCAACTCCTCAAAGGGGGAGGCCTGGGTAGCGAATATAGAGGATGGCTGAACCTCCCCTTTGCAGAACCAGCCCTTTTAGAGGAAATAGAGACGGTAGCTCAAGACTTACATACCCGTACAGAATGCGTTGTATGTATCGGTATTGGAGGTAGCTATCTCGGTGCCAAAGCTGTGATAGAAGCCCTTACTCCACCCTCGTTTTGTGGGGAGACTCCCTCTTTACTTTTTGCAGGGCATCACCTAGATAGTTGCTATCTATCCCATCTACAAAACTATCTAAAGGGAAAAAGATTCGGTATCATATACATATCGAAAAGTGGGGGTACACTAGAACCTTCTATAGTCTTTCATCAACTAAGGCACCTCCTAGTCGAGAATGCCAAGGGAGACGAAGAGATAACACGAAATAATATTGTCGTAATAACGGATCCCGAGCACGGCTCTCTTCGAGCAATAGCCACCCAAGAAGGATATCGGTCGTTTTCTATTCCTTCCTCAGTAGGCGGGCGCTATTCTGTGCTCAGTGCTGTAGGCCTCCTTCCCCTAGCTTATTGTGGCATTGATATCCGCAAGTTGCTCGATGGAGCGAGAGACCTTGCCTCAGCAATCTCTAGAGGAGAAGACGAGGCAGTAATGCCACTGCTTTCCTATGCCGGATGGCGCATCGAAGAATACAGAAAGGGAAAGAAAATAGAGATTTTTTCCACATTTTCTTCCGCTCTGCATTCGCTTCAAGAGTGGTGGAAACAGCTCTTTGCAGAGAGCGAGGGGAAGAACGGAAAAGGCATTTTTTCCGCAACAGCCACTTTTAGTACTGACCTCCACTCTTTAGGGCAGTGGATCCAAGATGGAGAGCGATCTATCATAGAAACCATGGTATCTGTGGAAGAAAGTCCTAAAAACGATGTTGTTATCCAGGGAGAAGAGCACTTTAAGGATGGGCTAGACTACCTCACAGGCAAGTCCCTTCACTGGGTTAATCGCCAAGCCGAAGAGGCGGCTTGTATTGCCCATAGTGAGGGGGGAGTTCCTCTCTTCAGAATTAAATTACCTCGGCTCGACGAATATAACCTTGGGGTGCTTATCCTCTTTTTTGAAATGGCCGCAGGTGTCAGTGGGTATATGATGCAGATCAATCCTTTCGATCAACCTGGGGTTGAGGCATACAAACAAAAGATGAATCAGCTCTTAGAAAAACCCGTATAACCCCATGCTATGGAGGAAGTAAACGAGTAGAGCAAAGCAATATGAGAACAAACACTTCTCACCATCAAAGAGAATGCAATGAAGTATAATAGCAAACAACAAAAGATAGCGATGCCCGAGTATGGGCGTAATATCCAAAATATGGTGAATCACTGTCTGACTCTCGAAGACCGAGCAGAACGCCAGTGGTGCGCTGAGTCTATCATCCGCATAATGGCAAAACTCGCTCCGGATCATCGTCTGGCTCAAGATGGCGAGAAAGCTCTATGGGATCATCTTGCCATTATGTCCGGGTTCCAGCTAGATATAGACTATCCCTACGAAGTAGTTACCCCCACTTCCCTTTATTCCAAGCCTGATACGATCCCCTACCCCGATAACGATATTATCTATCGCCATTACGGGCACATCATACAGGGCTTAATCCAAAAAGCCATAGAGCTTCCTCTTGGGGAAGAGCGAGATGCTCTTGCAATCAGCATTGCCAAGCAAATGAAGACCAATTACTTGGAGTGGAATAAAAACACCGTGGACGACTACCAAATTTTCAAGGATCTTTTTGAGTTGTCCAACGGCAACCTCGTGTACAGTGAAGCTCGCTATAAACTTGATTTACCCGCATCTTCTACCTCCAAACAGACGAAACAGAAAAACAAAAAGCGCAAATAAAAAGTTTTTCCGGACTAAAGCACGAATAAGGATATGGCATCATTTGTAATAGAAGGAGGGTACAAACTTAGTGGTAGTTTGACCCCTCAAGGGGCAAAAAACGAGGCTCTGCAAATAATTGCAGCTACCCTACTCACCGATCAAGAAGTACGCGTCAGCAACATCCCTAATATACTGGATGTCAACAATCTAATCAACCTTATCCAATGTATGGGGGTAGAGGTACATATGTTGGCTCCCGGCGAATATTCTTTCCGTGCAGCTTCTATTGATTTAGATTTTGTTCGGAGCGAACAATTCCAAGCCAAGAGCCGTGCCCTTAGAGGCTCTATCCTACTTGTTGGTCCTCTTGTTAGCCGTTTCGGATTCGCCATATTCCCCAAACCGGGAGGAGATAAGATCGGTCGTCGGCGTCTTGATACCCACTTTACAGGTATTGCAACACTAGGCGCACGATGCACCTATAACGAAGAAAAGCATTGCTATGAGATCTATGGCGACAACCTAAAGGGGGCTTATATGCTCCTTGACGAAGCCTCTGTAACGGGTACTGCCAACGTTGTTATGACGGCTGTACTTACCCCGGGAGAGACTACGATTTTCAATGCAGCTTGCGAACCCTACTTGCAACAACTTTGCAAGATGCTCAACGCCATGGGTGCCAAGATTTCCGGAGTAGGTTCTAATCTCCTACACATAGAAGGGGTGAACTCCTTACGTGGAACTACACACAGACTTCTGCCCGACATGATAGAGGTCGGTAGCTTCATTGGTATGGCAGCTATGACCCATAGTGCGCTTACCCTTAAAGACGTTAGCATCCCCAATCTCGGCATCATTCCCTCGGCATTTCGTCGTTTAGGTATCACAATCGAAGAGCATGGCGACGATCTATTTATACCGGAACATGACGGCTACGAGATTGACACCTATATGGATGGCTCTATACTTACCATTGCCGATGCACCTTGGCCCGGCTTAACACCAGACCTTTTGAGCGTATTTTTGGTAGTTGCCACCCAAGCTCGTGGGAGCGTTCTTATCCATCAAAAGATGTTTGAGAGCCGCCTATTCTTTGTCGATAAACTCATTGATATGGGGGCACAAATCATTTTGTGCGATCCCCACCGAGCTACGGTTATTGGGCTGGGAGGTCGCGTAGCTCTCCGCCCTGCACAGATGGTTTCTCCCGACATACGCGCCGGTATAGCCCTTCTGATTGCAGCAATGAGTGCCGAAGGCACAAGCAGAATAGATCGGATAGACCAAATAGACCGAGGGTACGAACGAATTGATCTCCGTCTTAATAACTTAGGTGCCCACATCAGTCGCATAGGAGAATGAGCGACACATCAGAACTTATCCTCGTAGGGAGGTTGGGGCGTGCCCATGGTATTCATGGAGAGATCAACCTCTACCCTTCCATTGATGAGGAGAGTATGTTTTCTCTTGCTGAGGATAAAGATCTTTTCTTACATCTAGAGATAGATGGTCTCCCCGTCCCTTTTTTGGTTGAGGATATGCGAGGGAAAGCAGAGTCTTCTCTACTTGTCAAGTTTGAGGATGTGGATAGCCGAGAGGAAGCTGAGCGATACGATGGTTGTTCTGCATACGTACCCTCAGATTTGATAGGCGAAGATATTGAGTTTCAACCTCAGCACTTTATTGGTTATACGCTTGTAGATGCAAACGATGTACCGGTGGGCAAGGTTATTGATATTGACGATAATACCGCCAATCTGCTCTTAATTGTAGAGAGAAAAGACTCCAATGAGGAGGTCATGATACCCATAGCGGACGAGCTCGTCCGCTATATTGACGTAGAAAAACAGCTTATAAGTCTTACTATCCCCGACGGATTGATCTAATTAAATATGAAGAAAAAGATAGCGATATTCGGTTCCACGGGCTCTATTGGTACACAGGCTCTCGAAGTAATTAGGGCACATCCCGAAGGTTTTGCTGTCTCCGTGCTTACCGCCAATAGGCAGGCAGACTTGCTTATACAGCAAGCTAGGGAATTCCTTCCCAGCCATGTGGTAATTGCAGACGAAAGTCGGTACTCCGAGGTTCGCACGGCTCTTCAAGATCTTCCCATCTCCGTACATGCAGGTAAAGAGGCTCTTTGCGAGGTAGCTTCCTTCCCCGATACCAATATAGTACTCATGGCTTTGGTGGGGTACTCCGGTCTCCTCCCTACATGTCGCGCCATTGATGCGGGTAAAACTATTGCCCTTGCCAATAAAGAAACAATGGTAGTTGCCGGTGCCATTATCACAGAAAAAGCTCGTGCCAAGGGCGTGAATATTCTCCCTGTCGATTCTGAGCATTCTGCAATCTACCAGTGTTTGCTTGGGGAACGGAACCCTCTGGAACAGATCCTTCTCACAGCATCGGGAGGGCCATTCTTGCACGTTCCTACCCAGCAACTCAATAAAGTAACCCCCAAAGACGCTCTAAAGCATCCGAATTGGAGCATGGGTGCCAAAGTTACGATAGACTCAGCTTCTCTCATGAACAAGGGCTTTGAGATGATGGAGGCCTGTTGGTTTTTCGATGTTCCCCCCTCGAAAATTGAGGTTCTTATACATCCCCAAAGTATTATCCACTCAATGGTACAGTTTGAGGATGGTAGCGTAAAAGCCCAACTCGGGCAGCCTGATATGCGCTTGCCCATTAGCTTTGCTTTAGGAGAAGAATTACGCTTGAACAATAAATTTCCTAGGCTCGACTTCACCAAACTCCAACTGACCTTTCAGCACCCCGACCTCGAGAGGTTCCCCAATCTCAGTTTAGCCTATCACGCTATGGAGGCAGGGAAAGCCTTCCCTTGTGCTCTCAATGCCGCCAACGAAGTAGCCGTAGATGCCTTTCTCCACGAGCAAATAGGCTTCACTACCATACACGAGATCAACGCGTATGTACTAGGGCATCTTCCTAGCATTGCAGATGCAAATGTTTCCTTAGAAGCTCTCATAGAGACAAACGAAGAGTGTCGCCAAATGGCTTTGCAGCTAGTGCGACAATATGCCGGGAGGAACTTTAGTTATGCCAAAGTGCATTTGTAGAATGTCTGTATGATAAAAATCGAACATCTTACTTTCCAGTACAAAAAGGGCAACCCCGTCTTCGAAGACCTCTCTCTTAACCTACCCAAAGGCTCTATTGTAGGGTTACTTGGGTGCAATGGAGAGGGGAAAACGACGCTTCTCAAGCTCTTATGTGGCCAATTACTCCGCCAATCGGGTAATCTTTTGGTCAATGGCGATGATCCTTCTAAGAGAAAGCGTAAAGCACTGGAGCAGGTGTACTATCTCCCCGAGGAGATCTTTATGCCCGATCTTAAGGTAAAAACCTACTTCTCGTTAATCACCCCCTTCTATCCCAACTACTCGCAAGAAATCGCAGAGGCAGCCATGAAGGAGTTCAATTTGGACTGGGGGCAACGTTTGAGAACGCTATCTCAAGGACAAAAAAAGAAGGCCGCCATCGCTCTTGCACTCTCACTACAGACTCCTCTACTCCTAATGGATGAGCCTACGAATAGTCTGGATGCCCCTTCTAAGTCGGTGTTCCGAAAACTGATAGCCAAGTATATGTCGGAGCAACAAACCGTGATAATAAGTACCCACCAGCTGAGAGATCTTGAGACGCTTATCGATAGTGTAGTAATATTAGAGGGGGGACGCATCTTGGTTAATGCCTCTATATATAGGCTATCCGAGATCTTCTCTTTTGGGTTGGTTACGGACAATAACAAAGCAGAAGCCCTCTACGAAGAGCCATCCATCTCAGGGGAAGTAGGAATATTTGAGCACCGAGATGACATGGAAGAAGGGCTCTTTTCCATGGAACTTTTCCTCAAAGGGATCTCCCGAGAAAAGGAAAAAATAAGTGCTATACTACAAGCAAATAATCTAGTATAATCCTATCCTTTAGAGAGAATTACCTATGATGAATAATAGCCTTGGACGCATACTATTTTTGCTTAAGGGAGATTGGATGATCAATCGTAAGCAACACGGACTTGTTGCCGTTATATTTTTGGTCGTAATCTGGTTTATCGAACTCGTGCCACTAGCCTTCTCAAGATCATTTACAGAGTGGGAAAAGGCAATTTCCTCCATGGATCCCTCCTTCTTTCACTTTACCATAGCGCGTGTCCTTTACCTATTTGTATTCCTTTCGTGGGTATCCAACACTCTTTATCATAGCCGTATTCAGCACTTTTACCTCGTGCCCCTATCTCCGCTGGAGAAGTATATCCTCATATTGTTGCAAGGGGTAGTGATGTTTCTACTAGCCGCGGTTGTTGCAATCGTGTCGCTTATTCCTTACCTTGTCGTATTCTCTCCGGATATACCTACGGCTCTGACCCACATAAACCCATTCCTAGGAGAAGGTATAAATACCCCTCTGGATAGCTGGCAACATGTCCTTTTTATATCTCTTGTATCCGTACTCATTGTGGGGCTTTTTTTCTTCAGGATCCTTATACGAAATCAAGTAATTGCCACACTCGCAGCGAGTGTAGGCTTTATCCTTATCTTCTTGACGTTGCTCCCCCTGCTCGTAGAGATTTCCATCGAAAACTACATTACAAAGGATCTTTACGAGAGTGTTTCTATCTATATCCTCGCCTCAGTTCTATTCTTATTGGTCGATATTGCTATGTGTATTGGGGGTTATTATATCTTTAAGAAGAAGCAGATCTAATGAATCCGATGCAACCACAATCCATATTCCTTCAGGTTATTGAGAGGATCCATAATGGGATACTCTCGGGGACCTACAAGGTGGGAACTCGTATCCCATCTGTACGTGATATGGCAGCTCGTCTAGAGGTTAATCCGAATACCATTGTAAAGGCATACGATCGTTTGATTGCAGCCGGATTAATCGAGTCCCGCCCCGGAGTTGGCAACTACATAAGAGAGGGGGCTATTGAGATTGTTACGCAAGAGCGTCAGAAGAGGTTCTACAACGAAATACTCCCTGCAGTGGCTAAGGAAATGAAACTTCTCAACATCCCTTACGAGCGCGTTCTGGAGCATCTCCGCCACGACCTAGACCGAACGATGATTACCAAAGGGGTATAACCCACAGCGGCCCTTATTCCCAAAAGAAAAGAGGTAGAATGCCAAGAGAGCATCCTACCTCTTTTTGTATCTCTATATCGCCTCTCGTACAAAGAGATAGGGCGAAGAGCTGCCCCTCTCTAGAGACGAGGAGAGATTTCTACAGATTAGTCTTCTTTAGCGCTTTTGATAGCATCTTTGAGGTGCTTGATCCAAAGTTGGTTAATTGCAGGGTAATCGCCAAGACCTTTGAGGTGGCACTCTACAGTCCAACCCTGAGCTGCAATCTGATTGCGCCAGCTCTGTTCCTCTAGAGGGAGCTTCTTGCCATCTTCTTCGGTATCTGTGCTAGACATATCATTGTTGGCGTGGTCTCCGGCAATAGACATGAGGGGGTGTAGGTGGATCTTCTTGGTCTTGCATGTAGAGGCCTTGAGCTGATTGATAACATAGTCTACAAGCATAGCAGGAAAGTCTACAGTCCCCACATATACGTTATCATTATTGTAGGTTGTCTTAGCATAAGCCTTCATGGCCTTTTCGATCTTATCATAAGAAGCATTGGCGCGGTCGTAGTCCGAAACAGGATTACCATGACCCATGAAAGCAACAGCATCACCGGCTTTGAGCTGAGTAGCAAATGCATCTACCAAGATCTTTGCTACACTTTCGATGTCTTCGTCCGAAGTGAGAAGAGCATTCCCTAGCACAGCCTTATCACGATTCAACTCTTCAGCGGGGAAGTTGTAGTGAGGCTTTACATAACCATCGCGCAAGAGAGTAAATTCTTCTCCGGGGATAACGTGGAGCGACTGCACTAGCACTGTCTTATATTCTTTCTGAAGGAAAGATTTGAACCAGAGGTCAGGAGTAATGAATTGTTCCTTCTTAGCAGCTTGCCAACGATTGATACAAGTACGAGAGGTAAACGAGAAGAATACATCGGCATCGGGGAATGCTTGTTGGAAGTCCGCAATCTGCTTCTTATACGTAGCGTGGGGATCATCGAAAGTAGAGCCGAATGTTACAAGCAAAACGGCAGTGTCATGCTTCTTCTCATACTTTACGATCTCCTGATCTTTCGGATCTTGCTTTTTGCAAGAGGCTACAAGGAGTGTGGTAGTGGCTATTGTTGCTATAGCCAAAGCCTTTAGAATCTTCATGTCGATACTAATTTGATTGTTATACTTTTATTTGTTGCCTTTTGTTTTCTGAGATTTCTTTCCCGTTTTGTACCCAAAACTGAGGGAGAGGAAGAGAGTACGACCCGGGGATGTAGTACCAAAGTTGTAGCCATAGGGATGCCTCTCTACATGGTTAAGCAAGTTGTCTATACCCAAAGCAGCTTCCAAATGCCATCCTCCGGAGAGAGCAATAGTGTGATCCGTAGAGAGCTTCCAAAGGAAAAATCCTGGGGCATTGCCATACTCTTTATAGTACCGCTCGGTCTGACCTTTTCCATAGACCCCAACTCCTAGAGAGTACTTACCCCACGTGTGCCCCCATTTGGCAAAAAGATTGGCGTGGTGGTTGGCCGTGCCATCAATGTTGCGCACTTCCGTAATGGGTTTCTGTGCATTTTTACTTGCCTCTTCGTCCACCAAATGAGCTTGTGCCAAGGTATAACTATAACTTGCACCGAGAGCGAATCCGCGTGGGGAGGTATATGCTGCCGAGAACTCTAGATTACCAATGAACGCCTGCTCCATATTGATGTATTGCATGGCTCCATCGTAGTCGTTCCCCTCGTCACCTGCATAACCGGGTGGGATAGGCACGGCAACGAGAGCAATCATATCCCATACATTATTTACGGAAGGGGTAAGCGAAAATTGCCAGCCCTCATGCCGATACTCTACACTTGCCGAGGCGTACTGAGACCGCTGCGGTTTGAGACGTTCATTCCCAATATAAAGCCTTACCTTGCTCATGATGGGGCGTTCGTAGAAGTAGTATAGCTCTTTGATGGTAGGTGTCTTGAAACCCCACGAATAAGTCGCCCTCCATCTCCAGTCTCCTCGTTTGTAGAGGAGGGAGGCCTTGGGCGTAAGATGCCAACCAAATGCCTGATGATGAACCAATCTTGCCCCTGCTGTTAGATTCAACTTCGGGAGAATATTCCACTCATCTTGAGCGTAAGAAGAGAGTGTATAGTTAGCCTCACGCGCTTTGACCATACGCTTGGGAGCATATAAATCATCAAGCCGATACTCCACCCCTGCCGAGAAAAGATGCTTCTCGTTAAAGGGGATAATGGTCTTTAGGGTAGCGTTGAACTGACCTTGGTCACTCTCCAAAGAAGAAGAGCCGGGATAATAGACGGTATGCTTGGGCACTCGGGTATCTTTTCCATCAATAATCTTGTGCTCAAAGGATTCGTCGATATAATTATCGTAGTAATCGTAGAAGTAGCGGTGGCGACTATAGTCCGCAAGTAAGGTAAGCGAGAACTTACCCTCTTGCTTATACTCCGCCGAAGCTCCTAGAGAGAAGTCGCGGTAACGGAGATTATAAGAGCGGAAGCGAGGTAACCCCGGCTCGTGATAAATATGCTTAAGGTAGTACATCCCATCTGCCGCAATGCTCCAATGAGCAGAGGGAGTATAGGAAAAGGCTTGACTTATGCGGTTATTGTCGAATGCACTCTCTGTCTTTGTCGTGGAGTTCTCATAGAGCTTATTACGATAGTACTCTTGAGTTGAATTTTGCCAACCATCACTGCGCGCTCCCGAGTACTTGGTATCGGAATGTAGCTGCCCGAGTTGCAGCTGTAGGCGATTATGCTGACGGAGTCCTCCAAAGGCTCCTACTTGAGTCGTGTTGTCTATACTCAGGGGGATCTGTTTGGTTTTCCGTCTCGTTATCACATTGATTACCCCTGCGATGGCGTCTGATCCGTAGAGCGACGAGGAGGCTCCGCGCACGATTTCGATGCGTTCTATATCCAAAGGGTCTATGAGAGAAAGGTCGTTTTGCCCCCCGAGGTCGCCATGCAACCTCCGCCCATTGAGCAGGATGAGAATGTAGGAATTACTGAGGCCTCCCATGGTAATACGCCCTCCCATATCACTAGAGGATATGTCGAAGCCAGGGCTGAGAGCCGTAAGAATATCGCTGATGCTGCGCCCTGAGTAATTGCGCAACATGTTACGAGTTATAACTTCGGTGTGTACAGGGGCATCTTTGAGATAATGAGCGGTACCGGTACCTGTCACCACTACTTCCCCCAACTGCTGCGAAGAGTGTATAAGGGTGTCTGTCTGTGCCTTCGCCAGCATAGGCAGGCAGCCGAGTAAAAAGGCAAGAAACAACCTATTCCTCATCTCCTCTATTTCACTTGCTCAGATAAGTAAATCTTTCTTCGCTGCAAAGGTACGTAATAATATCTGAGTACCCAGTTGCCCCAGCCGATACCGGGGCAACCGCATCCGAATAGAAGAGTAAAGAGGATGATAGCTTAGTATCTGAAGAAGAGGACAATCCCGTAGAGGGAGCCTACAACGATGAGTCTTTTCTCCGGATGGTAAGCAATACCTCCAACATAACTGAGCTTACCTTTCTGGGCAAAAGAGCTCACCTTCCTAAGGTTTTTCATATCCCAAATCTCTACCGAGCGACCATTAACCGTTCCGCAGAGGATATAGCCCCCCTCCAAGAATTTGATTGTTTCATAATTGATGTTATTGGTGGCAAACTGACCTTGAAACTCAGCCTCCTCACCCCGGGCCATGTAATCGGCATTCTTGTACAATCGGTTGTAAGAAAATATTCCTCCCTCTAGAAGCCACTGCTCATCTGGGCTTAGAGCTAGGTCCACACGACATTTGTTATCCTCTGAGAAGTAAACCTTCTTGGTTGTGTAGTCCCTAAGGTCAATCTGTAGCGTATAGTTGCGACACATCAAGATCTGCAAGTGATTCTCGGTAAAACGATAGAAACGGAAGGGCTCTACGCCAGCACCTTTGCTCACCATATGCAGATGCTCAGAAGTCTCTGTTGTTCGGTTGTAGTAATAGGCATCTACCTCATCTGAATAAAAGATTACATCGTTGTCTAGAGGATTGTAGGCAGCCTTTAGGAACTCGCCCTCTAGCACAAGATTCGTCTTGCCGGTTTTGATATCCATCTCTTTGATGCCATAGGGATCTACCAATAGGAGTGTATTCTCGTCTTCCCCGAAACAGATGTCGCGACAATTGATGTTGTATTCGGCAATTTTTGTGAACTTGGAAGTCTCCCAAAAGACGAGTTTCTTGACCTTGCGCTGCGTTCCATAGTCCTCACCGAAGTAGGTTGCAGCCACACTACCCGATTTATTCAAAGCAACGAGATCCACATCCCCCTCAGATTTGTGATGTTTGAGGAGTTGTAGTTTGGGGACTTTCGAGCCTTTTACCTCCTGCGGGATGGCTCCCTTTTTCTTTTGAGCCTCTGCTTGGGTTGTGCTGAAGGCTAGGGATAGGATTGTGCTCGTTAGAAGCAGAGCAATCCATCGTGCGATACTTTTCTTTGTCATAGTTTGTTGCATTATAATATAGTCTTGAGAATGGGAATAATTGCCTAGAGAAGTTAATCGTTTAATATCTGAAGAAAAAGAGCCCCCCGTGTAGGGATGCCACAACAATGAGCCTTTTCCCCGGATGGAAAGCAATGCTGGCTCCATGATTAAACTCTCCTTCTTCTACAAAAGAGGTTACCTTCTTGAGCGTCTTCATATCCCAAATCTCTACCAATCCATTACGGATCAATCCACAGAGGATATAATCTCCTTCCAAAAATTTGAGCGTTTTAAAATTAATGTCGTCTGTAGTTATAAACTGAGACACTGGTAGTGCCCGATCACCCTGTTTTATGTAGTCGGTGTGCTTATACAATCGGTTGTGATTAGATTTCCCCCTCAAGATCCACTTCTCATCCGGGCTAAGAGCTAAATCGAGAAGGAAGTTGTCATCCTTCGAGATGTATATCTTTTGAGTTGTGTAGTCCCTAAGGTCTATCTGCAACGTGTAGTTACGACACATCAAAATCTGCAAGTGATTCTCGGTGAAACGATAGAAGCGGAAGGGCTCCACAGCCGTACCTTCGCTCACCGTATGCAGATGCTCAGAGGCTTTTGTTGCGCGGTTATAGTAATAGGCATCAACCTCGTCTGAATAAAAGATTACATTGTTGTCCAGTGGGTTGTAGGCTGCCTTTAGGAACTCGCCCTCTAGTAGCAGACTGATCTCTCCGGTCCGGATGTCCATCTCCTTGATGCCGTAGGGATCTACAAACAGGAGTGCATTCTCGTCTTCTCCAAAACAGATATCACGACAATTGATGTTGTATTCGGCAATTTTTGTGAACTTGGAAGTCTCCCAAAGAATAAGCTTCTTTATACGTGGCGTCCCATAGTCCTGAGCAATGTAGGTAGCCGCCACACTGCCCGATTTGTTTAGAGCAGTAAGTTTTACAGTCCCCTCAGATTCATACTTTTTGAGTAGTTGTAAATTCGGGATTTTCGAACACTCTTCCCCTTGAGGGGTAATTGTCTTTTGCTCTTGGGCTTCTATGCTGGTTGTGCTAGAGACTAGGCATAGGGTTGTACTCATTAGGAACACTGAGATCCATCGTGCAATACTTTTCTTCGTCATAGCCTTTTACATTGTAAATAATCATGGCAAGAAGGGGAGCCTAGGTAACATTGGTGTTCTGCATGGACTACCCTTCTCCTTTTGGCAACAAAGGTAGTTATTCGATTTTGATTTTACCCTAGATAGAAGTACCGTGCCGTAAAAAAAATTAAACCCCGTGGAGCCTGGGCTTTGGCCATGCCATTGCTTTTGATACTGGATTCTGCAATTTTTCGTGACTGAGATTCCCGAAAAGCCAAAACAAATACATACCTTTGTTTTCCAAAATGACGGATATCCAAGCGTGGATAGTGTGTATATAGCAACCTTTTAGGGCTTCAATTTTGAAAACCCACAAGAGTTTGCCGGAAGCACTTTATAAGTAACAAGTTTTGCAAACAACTAATAATAAAACTACAGCTACACAAAGATCGTCAGTAAGAATAGGAGGAGAGACCACCGTCTCTCACAACAAATTCTCTTCTCTTTGTGGTCTACTACATAGATTTCGTACAGAAGTAAGAGACAAAAGTTCTCTTTGTGGACGCATTTGGTATTCTTTGATTCTGTACCCCAACCAAAACCAACAAAAAGATCGTCACTCCGATAGATCTTCATCATCAACCGACTTATCACCAATTAAAGAATAAGCGTCTGCATGTGCAGACAAAAATTGAATCGTTATAATATTTACAGATGAAAAAAATTACACTTTTCTTCCTGTTGTCTTTGCTTGCCACGACCTTTGGCGTCGTCAAAGCTCAGAACGTCCAAGATGGCGTGCTTGTAAGCTGGCCAATGGCATCAGGAGACATCAAAATGCCCGATGAGGTAGTAGAAATTGCCCCTAACTGTTTCTACCAAAGCGGAGGAGATTGGGGCGATGACGATTGGGAATCTGCCGGTATGCGCAGTGGCCTACGTTCTTCGAACGACGAAATTACCTCTATCGACTTCAACAACGTAAAAAAGATAGGCAAAGAAGCTTTTAAGGAATGCAAGGGTATTAAGTCCATGAAGATGCCTCGAGTAGAGGAAATCGGCGAAGATGCTTTTGCTTCTTGCGACAACGCGAGCCTCACCACGCTTGAGCTCCCTGCAATTAAGAGCCTCGGGAAAAACGCTTTCTCTAGCTGTACCTCACTCACAAAAGTAGTTTTGGGAGGAGTTTTGGAGAAGATCGAAAAGAATCCTTTCAACAACATCCCCAACATTACCGAGTTCTCCATCACCAACCCTCAAGCCGGGTTTATGGTTTCGGATGGGGTTGTACTTTCGAAAGACAAAACAAAAGCCGTAATTCTACTCCCTCACTTTGCTAAGGTTACCCTCCCCAACGAAACTACAAGTATAGCCGATGGGGCAGGTCAGAACCTGAAGACGCTAAAAACAATCGTTGGTAAATCTATAACAAGCGTTGGGGAAACCAGCTTCCTCGCTGCAGATGCTTTGGAAAGCGTCTATCTACCCAAACTCGAAAGCGTAGGCTTCTTGGCATTCGGCCAAATTGCCGGTATCAAACTTGTGGACATCCACGAAAGCGCACAGTTTACCACCTTTGGAGGGAATAACCTCGGAGGCCCCAGCGACAATGCTTCAATGACGATCTATGTAGCCAACGAAGCGGTCAAGACTGCATTAGGAGAGCATTATAAGAATGCAAAGATACAGGTAGGTGCTCCCGATTCTGAACTAAAGAAACATCGAGTAACCTTCAAAGTAGCGCCTCAAGAAGCCGGATTTATAGAAGCATGGCTCTTGGGCCCCGTTACCGTGGAGAACGGAGACGAGGTAGCCGAAGGCAGTACACTCAAGATGGAATGCCGTTACAACTTCGTTGCATACGAGTTTTCGCACTGGACAGTAAATGGCAAGAAAGTCGAAGGTATCCCCGGGAACCAAAAAATACTTGAGATACCCTCTGTAGAAGAAGCTCTTAACATCGTTGCTCATTGCAACAAACTCCCCGAAGGGAATCGTATATTCTTCAAGTCTGCCAACCCTGCCGGTGGTACGCTAACCGCCGTAATGGACGGAAAAGAATTCAAGAGTAGTGATCTCGTACCCACAGGTAAGAGCGTAACTTTCACGGCTACCCCTACCAAGGGATACAAGGTTACCGACTGGCTCTTTGAGAATAGCGAAGGCAAGTACGTGGAAAAAGAGGAGATGAAGGGTAAGACAACCTGGACGGTAACTCCCACAGAAACTATCGACTTCCTCGTTCGTTTCGAGCGCAACGAAGGCTCTGTAGTTATCCAATACAAGGAGCTAAGCGGTAATGGTTCACTCACGGCTCGTACCTCAGAAGGTACACCCGTCGCTAGTGGCGAAGCCATTGCAAGAGGAAAAGACCTTATCTTCACAGCCACTCCCAATGCGGGCTACAAGGTAGGTGCTTGGATTATTAACGATGAAGAGCAAACCGAAAAGGGTAAAGAACTTCGTATCAACAATGTAACGAGCGACCTCACTGTACACTTGGTTTGCTACGAAGAGGAACATCAAGGGGGTGACAACGACCCCGTAATCGAAGGCAATACGCTCGTTAAGTGGGATGCCGTGGGCGATGTAGTGGTACCCAACAATGTTAAGCACATTGCAGACTTTGCCTTCACGGGCTCTAAGCTAACCGGCTTGACGATCTCTGCTCAGGTAGAGACCATCGGAGTACTTCCCTTTATGTTCTGCGGTCAGTTGAAGAAATTGGAAGTAGATGCTGCCAACCCTCACTTCAAGTCTGTAGACAACGCTATCTACTCTAAGGATGGTAAGGAATTGGTACAAGTAGCCATCGTTTACCGCATAAAAGTAATGGGGGTGAATGTAATCGACTGATTACTAATAAAAAGCAGA
>ERZ773066.197-NODE-197-length-34884-cov-12.065807_pt1 | contig 34884 bp, 43 predicted proteins | sample MGYA00580573_ERZ773066 | MGnify/ENA primary metagenome ERZ773066 (study PRJEB29015, sample SAMEA2738128) | human oral metagenome | biome: human oral; feature: human-associated habitat; material: saliva | place: China | collected 2203 ... | reverse complement strand
CCCCTCCGAGGCAGAAGGAGCCCTGCGACCAAGAGGGGGAGGGGAACACCCCCCCTCCGAGGCAGAAGGAGCCCTGCGACCAAGAGGGGGAGGGGAACACCCCCCCAGAAAGGAAACACAATGATCCTCAGCGACCGCGGCATCACCGCCGCCATCAACAACGGAGACATCAGCCTCAAAGGACCCCGGCCCGCACGAACACTCATCCAACCAGCCAGCATCGAAGTCACCCTCGACCGGCAGGTCGCTGTCCTGTCCGACCACCCACGCAACAAGAAAGCCGTAGACGCCGTCACACCAGACGGATGGTACAGGCGGCTGTGGCTCGATCAGGTCGGCCCGATCCGACCCGGCGAGATGTGGCTCGCATCCACCCGCGAAACCATCCACCTCGGCCCCGGATACGCAGCCCAGGTCGGAGGAAAGTCCAGCCTCGGACGCCTCGGACTCACCGTCCACCAGACCGCAGGATTCATCGACCCCGGATTCCACGGGCAGATCACCCTTGAGCTCGTCAACCTCGGCGGCCGCCCCATCACCCTCACCGAAGGCATGCGCATCGCCCAGCTCACCATCTGGACACTCGACCAGCCAGCCGAACGCCCCTACGGGCACCACGCGCTCGGCAGCCACTACCAGAACCAGGCAGGACCCACTACAGCAGGAGGACACAAGTGAGCGGCCTCAAGTTCGACGACAAGCGACACAGGTACACACTCGACAACACACCAATCCCATCAGTCACCACCATCCTCAACGTCCTCGACAAACCCGGCCTCCCCTACTGGTCGGCCGGCCTCGTCGCCCGAGACGCCATCGAGAACCACGACTACTGGGGAGACCGCATCCACTCAGGCGAAGACACCGAGCAGATCATCCGCGACCTCAAGCGCTCCCCCTGGAAGGAGCGGGACAAGGCCGCGCGCCGTGGCACGCGCATCCACCAGGTCCTTGAAGCCGCCGCGCACGGCGACCCGACCGACTGCCCGCGGGACCTGCTTCCGATGGCGCAGCAGGCCGTGGACCTGCTCGACCGGGAGGGCGTCCGGACCGTGGAGACCGAGGCGCGCGGCTACAACAGGGGCCTGTGGTACGCCGGGACGATCGACCTCATCGCCACCATCCGAGGGGAGGCGTGGCTCCTCGACTGGAAATCCAGCCGGTCCGTCCACGAGACCCACGTCATGCAAGTCGCAGCATACGCCCACATGGACACGATTCTCACGATCGACGGGGAGGAGAAGCCGATGCCGCACATCAACCGGCTCGGCATCATCCACATCAGCGACGAGTCCGCCACACTCATCGACGCCGGCGACCCCGACGGCCCCGCATGGGACATGTTCCAGGGCGCCCACACAATCCACACACGGAAGCAGGAGATCACCAACATGATCAAGGAGGAAGCATGAGCCACGCAATCGGCCCCATCGGGCGGGAAGACCTCGAACCGGACGACATCGTCGCCATCAGGGACAAGGCAGGTTCCTGGCATATCCGCCGCGTCGGCCGGGATCACTTGCCTGAGGGCTCCCGGCACGTTCTCCTGGGGCGCGCCACACCTACCTGCCCGACCCTCGTCATCAGCAAGGGGCGGGTGGACGCAGACCCGTCCGTGGGGAGGCTGGAGGACACGATGCTCTGCGATGACCTCGCCGTCAGGGTCTCCCGGGAGGACGGCGGCCGCTACCTCATCGTCAGCGAGGCCCCATTCATCCTCGACGCGGATGCGATCGCCAGCATGCGCTGGTACCCGGTCAGCGTCCTCAGCACGGACGAGCTCAAGAGCATTGCGGCCTCGTACTCGTACCGTCGGTTGTCCCTGGTAATCGACGAGGCTTGGAGTGCAGACAATGTCTGATCTCACCCCCGTCGAGCCGACGCCCCGCCTCATTCTGTGCGGGACGCCGGGCGGCGGCCACGATTCACAAGACACTGGTATCAATCACCTCCACGGTAAAGGAGAACCAATGAGACACGAACCCCGAAACGTCAGCCGCGGCGACCTCACCCCGGGTGATGTCGTCGCTGTCAGGCACCCCCACGGCACCTGGAGCATCCGCCGGGCCGGAGCGGAATACATCATGGAGAACGCCGAGTACGTCCTCCTGGAACGCGATCTCCCCGACTGCCCCGTCGTCATCATCAACGAAGGCCACCTCGACTCCGACCCCGACGCCAGCCGCCCCAGCGCGGACCTGTACAACGCCCTCGCCGTCCGAGTCAGCAGCCCGCCCCACGCCGACAGGTACCTGGTCGTATCCGACAGGCCATTCATCGTATCGGCCGACGACGTCGCGACCATGAACTGGCGGCGAGCCGTCGTCCTTGACGCGCAGGAGATTCAGGACATCGCCGGCACCTACTCATGCGCCGACCTCACAGGGGCGCTCAGGACCGCATGGGGTGAGGACGATGACTGACCTCACCCCCACCGAGCCCTCACCCATGCCGCCCTCGACCGCCTACGATGTCTCCACCGACCTCGCCGCATGGGCCGGCGCCATGGGAGACGCCATGACCCTCGCCAAAGGCCTCGCCGGCACCGCATTCGTCCCCAGCCACTTCCAGGGGAAACCCGCCGACACGGCTGTGGCGATCATGAAAGGGGCGGCCCTCGGCCTCGACCCGGTCGCAGCCCTCGAAGCCATCTACGTCATCAGCGGCAAGCCCGCCCTCTATGCGAGGTCCATGGTGGCGCTCGTCCTCGCACGGGGGCACGAGGTCTGGACCGAGGAGGCCGACGCCACCAAGGTCACCGTCAAAGGCAGGCGGCACGGTAGCAGCCACGTCGAGGAGTCCACCTGGGACGTCGCCCGCGTCAAGGCCGCCGGCCTCGACCGCAACCGCCAGTACGCGGCCCACCCGGAGGCCATGCTCTACGCCAGGGCCGCCGCCGACGTCTGCCGTCGGATCGCCCCCGACGTCCTCGCTGGCCTCTCCTACGGGGTGGAGGAACTTCAGGAGCCCGCCGTCGAAGCGGCAGCCACAATCCAGCGCAAGAGCAAGCCCCACCAGAAGGAAGGAGAACCACATGAGTAGCGACATCGTCGAAGCCGTCCCGAAGGTGCGCCGATACCTCGCCAGACAGATCACAGAAGACAATATCCGGCAGATCGCAGACAGCCTCGACGAGTACGTCTTCGAGGACCCCGACGGCGAGACGCGAATGAGTCTCGGAGAGGAGAGCATCCCCGCCGGCTGGTGGGTCGTCTGGGTCAGGGGCCTGCACCTCGACCGGAACTTCTACTCCGACAACGAGTTCCACGCCATGTACAAGATTCGGCGACCGCCGTTCACCCCCAGGCTCGCCACACCCGAGGAAGTCAAGGAAGGAGACACGTACGTCGCCCGCCACAAGGATGGAGAATGGACAATCCCATCTCAGGGCCCCGTCACCCGGCACGATATCGACCGTGTCATCCTCCTCGAAAGCCGACAGTAGACACAAGGAAAGCAGGAGCACATGAGAAACACGATCACACTCACCATCGACGGGTACGCCGCCCGCGACGCCGAGATCAAGTACACGCCCCAGGGGACCGCCGTCACAGAGGCACTCATCCCCTACACGCCCCGCCGCCTCAACCAGCAGACACAGCAATGGGAGGACGCCGGGGAGACCACCTGGGTCACCGCCTCGTTCTGGGACAAGGACGCCGAGGCCGCCCAGCAGGCAATCAGGAAGGGCACCCCCGTCACCGTCACCGGAGTGCCCCGGGTCCGCGCCTACACCGGCAAGGACGGGCAGCCCCACGCCGCCCTCGACCTGAGGGCCCGCACCTGGGGCGTGCAGCCCTCCACACCCAAGCCGGCCACGCCGCCAGCCGCCACCCAGCAGGCAGACCCCTGGGGCAACAGCCCCCTCGACCCGGGCCACCCGCCCTTCTAGAAAGGAGCCACTCATGACTGACAGCAAGGACAAGGTTGACGGCCCCGTCGCAGCCGCCTGGCTCGGATACATCATCCTCATCGGCGGTATCGCCGGACTCGCCGGCTGGGGATGGGCCGCCGTCACAGCAGGCTCCCTCCTCATCATCGGCAGCGTCATCGCCATCAACGACAACTAGCCGGCACCCCCGCCCGGCACGCCGCCGGGCGGGGGCAGGAGGACACGATGGCATCGACATGGCAGAAGAGAATCGAGGACGCCCGCCGCGACCTAGACCAAGCCAACCAGCAGGCAGGCCAGGCCCGCCAGGCCCTCCACACCGCCGCGAACAAGGCCTGGCGGGACGGCGCCCGCGCAACCGACATAGCCAGATGGGCCCATGTCACAACCCAGGCCCTGCACCTATGGAGAAAAGAAGAACAATGCGAGGACTCGCAGTAATCACCGGAAGCCAGATACCCCACATACGCAAGCACATCGGGAAGCCCGCCATCATCGCCAGCAACGGAGACCTCATCGTCACCGACGAACACACCCGTAAGGTCGAGGTACTCCGCAACGGCGCCGCCGACCACCTCCCCCTCATCACCGAGGCGGGCCTGGACCGGGCCCGCATATACTGGGCGTGCCTGGGCGCCCTCGAAGGCGCAGACGGCGCCCACGAGCACACAGACAGCATCATGGGAGACGCCCTCCGGGCCGCCGACGACATCCTCGACAGCCTCATGGAAGGCCTCCCCGCCCAGACACACGACGAGCACCTCGCCGAGGTCATCCAGTGCCAGGCCATCCGAGACTACCGGGAGGCCCAGCAATGATCCCCCAGGTACTCAACGGGCACACAGTCTGGGTCGCCCGCTGCGGCGCACCCGGCTGCCACGCGACACGCCCCAGCCGCCCCACGGACACGCGCCGCAAGGCCGAGGAGCGCGCCAACGGCCGAGGGTGGAAGTTCACGGCGACACCCCTGTGCCCGCTCCACGCCCGCCAGTACGCGCCCGGAAAGGAGCCGCAATGAGCCCGCGAGACGCGGAAAAAGAGGCTGCCGTACTCTGCGTAGACATCCTCAACCTCATCAACGCAAAAGATCGGGCGGAGCGCGCAGAGATCGCCCTGGAGGACGCTGACGACTACCGCGTCAGGAGAGACGCCCTCCTGGAGGAAGGCGCCTACGATAGCGCTGCCGCCAGCGCGGTCGCCGACTACGCCGCAAACCGGGTCAGCCGCTGGCCGGAAGCACTCCCACCGCTTCTCACCTGCGCTGGCGCCCTGACGGCCGCCATCTACCAGGACAACCCGGACGGTGCGGCGTCCGCGTACCTGAGCATCATCCGCCTCCTCGAACGCATCGCCGACCTGGAGGGAGACGGTCGTGAGCCGTAGCCTCACCACGGCCCGCAAGGCCGGCGCCGCATTCGAACGGGCCGTCGCCGACTACCTCCGGGACGTCCTCGACGATGACGGCATCGACCGGCAGGTGCGCACAGGCGCCAAGGACCTGGGAGACATCCGCGGAGTCCGAGACGCCATGGGCCGCCCCGTCGTCATCGAGTGCAAGGAGTACGCGGGCCGCCTCCACCCAGCCACCTGGATCGTCGAAGCACACCGCGAAGCCGGAAACGCCGGGGCCGCCGCAGGCGTCGTCGTCGCCAAACGGCAGCGCGTCCAGAACCCCGGCGACCAATGGGTCCTCATGACCCTGGAAGACCTCGCCACCATACTGAAAGGAGAACAATGAGCCGCATACCATCCCATGTCCGCCTCCTCAAGGACAGGTGGTCATACCGCCTGGAGGTCTCCGCGGAGACGCTCAAGGCCTTCAACGGCCGCCTTGATGAGAGCGTCCTTCGCGCCGACGCGGCCTGCCGCCTCCGGGAGTTCGCGGACTGTACCGAGTCCGTGAGCCTCCCGCCTGGCGTCATCGTCGCCGAACCGGAGAAGGACTGCCTGCGGATCGTCGTCGACCCCAGCCGAGAGGCCGCCACGCAGGAGGCGGTCCTGCTCAACCACGACGAGAACCCGATCGGAGTCGTCGCCGTCGCCAACGGGCACGCCTCCGCCCCTCTCGATGGGGCGAAGCACGTCGGCGTCGACACGGTTACCGGCCTCCCCGCCTACATGGCGCCCTGACGGCGAAATCCCCCCGGCAACCTCGCTGAAGGTTGTCGGGGGGGATTTCTTCGCACCACCACATGCTGGGCCGCGCCCCTCGTCGCCTTCAACAAAGCACGGCCAGGAGCAGACTATACCGCACCCTCCGGGTCCCGGGGAAGCCGGGACAGCGAGCAGTCCGACGTCGTACGCTCCAGCGCCGCCACACGCTGAAAGATCTCGCCATGATCCATACGCGCCGACAAGGCGAGACGGTCAAGCTTCCGCCCGAACTCCGCATCCGTCTCACGACGCACCCGGGACTCCGCCGCCAACGCGTCCAGAACCAGGTCAACCCTGCCCTGCACCGCCGTCAGATCATCACGCAGATTCGTCCCGTGACTATTCGTCGTCTGCTCCGCAGCCTGCTCCGCAGCAACCTTGATGGCGGCGATCGCCTTAGCCTGCTCCTCCCGCTCAGAGCGGGAACGAGACCGGCCGATCATGATACCGGACACCATCGCGGTCACCGCCGTGACAAGGGCTGCGGCTGCGTTGATCATCTCGGCGTCCCACCACCAAGGAGCCAACAGATGCCCTTACTGGGCCTCGTCAACCGGAGCGGCAGGAGCCTTGTAGACGCCGCCCGTATGAAGGAACGCCACCACGCCGGTCAGAACACCGATCACCGCAGTGACCGCGTCGGCGACGTGGGCCACATCCTGGGGGGTGAACAGGTTCGTGGCCAGGCCAACCGCCAGCAGGGCGCTGGCGAGCCCGTAAAATGCCTTACGGCGCTCAGGAGTAAGCCAACCAGCCAGGGTAGTACGGTCAGTGGTCAGAGCAACACGCTTGCCCATACTCTCACATCCTTACAGTAGTACCGGAACCCGACAAATGTCAGGCCGCCTTCTTGGAGGACTCCTCAACAGCCTTCTTGACGGCAGCAAGATCGGCACTCATCCCGTTCACGATCTTCTCAATGTCATCCAGCCGGTTGTACGCCGACTTCTTGCCACCCTCCTGCAGAAGCGCCTCAACGCGCTTCACAGCCGCCTGCGTCTCAACGAGCCGCAGATAGAGATCCCCCGCATACTTCACCCCAGCCTTCCCAGGGGTGACAGCATCAGCAATAGTCTTCAGATAGTCAACAGCAGCAGGCATAGTAAGCCAATCCTCATCAGTAGAAGTATTGTTGGCGAGCCCGAGAACATCGGGCCGGTAGCAGACATTCAGGTCCAGGTCGTTACCCCAGCCGGGGGCGCGTCCCTCACCGGTGTACTGCCACGCCAACGTCCACCAGCCATGGCTGAACGGCGCGTACGGGCAGTCCGGGGTAGCCGGCACCTGGGGCGCCGTAGACGGGTAGCCAGCAGCCCACAGCCAGTAGTCGTTCGACACGCCCTCCCAGGCGCCGGACTCAGCGATCGACGCGGACATGTAGATGAACGGCTTGATACCCGTCCGCTCATGCACCTGGTCGAGGAACTGGCGGGCCCACGAGTAGTCGTAGTAGGCACCGCTGTCCTCCCAGTCCAGGTACAGGAACGGCCGCCGGTCAAGGTACGGGCGGATGGCCGCCACGAACGTGTCGACCTCCTCGCCCACGTCGTTCGCCGACGGCCACGCGAAGTGGTAGAAGCCGAGGCGGGCACCCATCGCGAGCGTCTGGGAGGCGAAATCATCCTTGCACGGGTCCTCATACCCGGACCCCTCAGACGCCTTCACAACCACGTAGGAGGCCCCCGTGGGCGCCAGCGACATGCCGCGCTGGTGCATGGACACGTCAATGCCGAAAGCCCGCCCAGCAGCCCGCGGGACGGCCTGGGCCCCACCACCGGACAGGCCCCTGTAGCGCAGGCACGTAGACCAGGACGCCGACACGGTCAACGGGTGAGACCCGTACCTCACCAAGCGGGACTCGCCACCACTATCATCAGCAGCAGAACCATCACCACCGTCACTACCGTAAATACTGCCAGCCGAGTCAATCCACGCCTCCGCAACCAGAGGATTCCACGGGTCGAACGAATCATCCTCGTCACGGACAACCATCGCCACGTGGCCACCCTCACCGGTGGTGCGCAGCAGCAGGTCCCCCACAGCGAAGCCACCGTCCGGGGTGCTGCCCGTCCACGAGTCACCAATGTCCTCGAAGCCCCGGGCCTGAGCCTCCTGCCTGAGGGACTCCGTCCACGTCGAACGGGGGAACATGGCGGGCCGCACCCCCCCACCGAGACACTCATGGAACGCAATGTTGTACGCGCCCGCCACACCGGCGGAGCAGTCCATCTCCCCGGGGCCCTTGAGCCAGCCCTGCCAGTCCGACGCATCATAGGCGGACCACCGGTTCGGCTGACTGTATCCCACGCCACCGAAGTCCCAGGTGCGGCACCAGTACCGCATCTCAGACGCGGCGTACTCGTTGACCGCGGTCACTCCCCGGCCCCGTTCTCCTTGGAGAGGGAGTCGATCCGCTCCTGGGCGATCGCAAGGTTCGCCGCAGCGGTCACAAGCTCCTCCTCCACCCGGGCCAGACGCTCACGGTACGAGACGACCAGGCGCTGAAGAACCTCGACCTGGCGCCCCAGGTCCTCACTGGTGGGCGCATCACTCATGCCACTAATCCTATCACTCGGTTGGTACGGGCGGCTCATACAACCACCGCAGGTCCTTCGGGTCAGTCACGACGTCCCCGTCCTGGGTGGGGGCAGGCCGCATCGCCGGCGCCTCCACAGGAGGGTGATCGCGATCAAGCGTGCGCGTGTGATCCGCCCGCCGGACCGCCTTCACCAGCCACGATACCCTCGCCCCAGGCTCACCGTGCACCGTGAACCGCCCCATGACCACCCGCGTCGCCCAAGGCGACCCGGGGCCCGAGCAGAGCACCGCAAGAGGAAGATCAGGCCGATACAGAGCATTGAAGTAGTCGGGGAGCACCACCTCCACGGCCCCGTCCTCCCCGACCGTCACCGTATCCCAGTACTCAACGCCCGGCCACGGCGACTCCGTGCACGAGTGCATCAGCATCTTGCCGTACGGGTCAAGCGGGTGCTCAATAATGAATGTCTTGTTGTTGGCGCCGAACTTACCGAAAACCCACGCGCTACCCGCGACGGTAATATTATAGTTGTCGTGGTGCCCCTGCAGGATCTGCACGAAGTGGCTGCCGGACGCCAGCTCGATCATCTGCCCCCTCGTGTCCTTGGACGTGTACTGTCGCATGGAGCAGTTACTGTCCCAGGACAGGTAGATGCCGTCCCTGTTACCTCGGAGACCGAACGTGCCAGACGAGTAGCGGCCACTCCTGACAAAGAAGTTGTCGTACCCGCTGTACAAGGCGCCCCTGCCGTTGGCTTGCAGGTACACGCCGTCGGAGTCCAAAAGAACCGCGCCCCCGCTGAAGGCCGCCGAGGCGATCAGTATCTTTGACTCGGACAGCTCGAAGCGAGGCGTCTCCTCGGTTTTCCGGGAAGGGGCCTGGAAGTTCAGGCGCGGTATGCCAGAAACGTCCTCAATAATAGTGATCGACCCGGCCGTCGCGTACGGGTTGTTCGTCCTCTGGAAGTGGATACCTACCCCGACGCGACGGCCGTCGCCGCCGACATCCGTGTGTGTGTCCTGCGCCTTCAGGTCAATGAACCTCGCCTGCGACCACGAGTCGTTGATGCCGACCTGCCCGTCGACCCAGATCGTCCCGTCATTGTTGATGGACAGCGTGTTGTGGTTGTTCTTGTCCCACACGTACATGCCGTCCGAGGAGATCGCGATACGCGGGTACTGGCCATACTTCTTCGTCTGGAACAGGGCGCCGGTAATCACCATGCCGTCAATCGCCCCAGCCCGCACCTCATCAGCAATCACATGGTGAGCCTCGATCATGCCGGCCTTCAGCTTGCCGAACTCACCCTCCTTAGCGGTGATGATCCTAGTCCAGATCTTCTGGATGATCGCCTCGTTGATGAACGCGGTACCCGTGACCGTCAGCTGGTCCGTGCTGATGTTTATGAACCGCTGGATGCCCTTCGCCGCGTCCACGGCGGCCTTGACGTCACCGGTCGCCTGGGACTCGTCCTCAGTCCACTCCCACCCGTAACGGCCGTGAACAACCTTCGAGTCCGGGGCAGTCTTGTTCCCGCCCGGGTTCGTACGCTCACCCGGCGGCATCCCCGCCCCGGGCCAGGGAATATACTCGGTAGCCTTCCCCCCCATGTCAGGACGCCCTGATAATGAAGTTCAACACAATATACGGGGGCATGTTGTTGTGAGGGTTACCCACACCCGTCGGGGCCGCCCGAAGATTCGGCGTACCGTTGCCCGTGAAGTTCGTGACCGTCGTCCACCCGGACCCGGCACCAAGGTTCGTCTTCTCCAGGCCACCCTTGAACGGGACCCCCACGCCCTCGAGGATGTGAGTGTGGGAGGGCATCTCATCTATGCGCAGAGTATGCCTCTCCTCACCGCCCTTGGAACCCATCTGGCCAAACGTCATATGGTTATCCGACACCCCGACAGGGACGCGCGTACGCAGGTCCGGGATGCTGAAGTGCTGAGCGTCCTCGGCGCCGTACAGTGTGCCAATCGCCTCGAACAGGTCAGGGTACGTCCCCCTGCCCAGGGACTGGCCCTTGCACAGCAGCCAGCCGGCCGGAGTCGCCAGACCCGCGTACGGCATCAGCGCGCCGATGGGCACCTTGCCTCCGGCGCTCTCGGCGAGGTTGGTCGCGTTCGCGATCCCCGCCTCGATCGTGTTCAGGTGGGCGGCCATGATCGGCGTATCACCAGCAGGATAGTCCTGCCAGTTCGCCCTGGCCCGCTGGTAAGGCACTACTCCTCCTTGTTTCCGCGCTTGCTGCACCGGAAGATACGGCCATCCGGAGACACCCAGAGACTCTTCCCGACAACGCCGCGCGACGGCGGCCACGCACTGTCAATGATATCCCCGGACCGGCCCATCTTCGCGAACATGTCCAGGATCTCCTTACGGGTAGCCTTCGACAGGGCATCCCCCTTCTTCAGGGCCTCCTCAACAGACTTGTTGATCACATCCGGGTCCACCGCAGCAGTCAGGGTGATCGACTCACTAGCCCCCCACCCGGACTCATTCCCCGTACGGTCCACCGCATACAAGGCGACCGACAAGACCTCGTTCAGGGGCAGGCCCGCCAGGATACACTGGCCGCCCCGGACCAGTGAGCCGCGCACCACCAGGGCCCCGTCAGCAGGCGCCTTCACACCCACGTTCAGGTAGGACAGGTCCGCAGGCATACCCCCGCCGTCAGCGGACTTCCCGTCCCACATCACCACGAGAACACCCTGACGCTGCGACAGAGACGGCTTCGACGGCCTCGGCGGCGGAGTCACGTCCGTCGGCATGAGCACATCCAGGGCCTGCGACCACTCAGACACGACACCATCCGCAGACACGGCCTGCACCTGGAACCGGTACAAGACACCCGGGTCCAGGTTCGGGAAGTCACAGCTGTTCGGCCCCACCACCTGCAACGGCAGGGCCACGCGCCGCGTCGTCCCATCCGTGCCGGTCACCTCGTGGGAGCAGGCGACCCGGTACTCGCGCACGTCAATCGCCACGCCGCGCTTGTCCACCGTCACCGCAGCCCACGTCAGGCGGACAGCCCCGTAGTAGCCGCCGCCCGACTCGGTCGGGACGAGCACACCGGACCCGACCACACCCAAAGGCTTGGCAGGCACGCGCCTGTCAGCCGGCTTGGACGGCCGCACCCCGGACCCCGACGTCGCCGCCAGGCCAGCGATACCCTTCGTCTTCTTCGCCAGCCTGGACAGGTAGTCCTCCAGAACCGTCCCGAACGTCGTGTGCCCACTGATCCCAGACGAGTTCAGAGTCACAGACACCTGCATCACACGAAGCCGCTCCAAGCCGCTGGAGCGCTCCACACGCATCCAGTCCCCGACCTGGTAGTCCACCCACGGCAGCAGCACACCCTCCATGCCAAGGTCCCAGTCACGCTTCACCTCCTGCTCAGGGTGAGCGCCACTGATAAGCGTCTTCTGGGCGATGATCCGGGCGGTCGTCTCCTTCTCCACACCGCCCGCAGACACGACCTTCTCCGTGCGCCTCAGACCCACCGGCGCCTCACTGTTATGGAACCGCCACCTGTGCGTGCCCTCACCATCCACCAGGACGTCCGTGCACATCTCCTGCCACGTCACAGCCTCCTCCGCCGAGGAGGAGCCGTTGAACAGCCGCCACACCCGGTAGTTCGAGGCCGCCATCACCGTGTCATTGTTGAACAGGGACAGGGTGCGGCCATCCCACCGGTAGTCCATGATCCCCAGGTCGTACAAGGACTTCACCAGGGACAGCAGGTCAATCGTCGGGTCGTAGGCGATCGTCATGATCGACTTCCACTTCGCCCCAGCCGCGTCAGCGGACGAAGAACCCCGCAGGGTCAAGGCCTTCCCCCACCCCCGGGCCACCGCGGCGTCCCACACGGTCCTGACGATCGTCCCGGAGTTCACGGACAGGAAGTTCCACTTCCCGTCCGCGTCCTGCGCCGTCTTTGGAGGATCCCACACCAGGGCCCCCTGAAGATGGTGACTGATGTGCACACACTCCGCCCGCCGCGACTCGGTTCCGTCAGCCAGGAGGTTCCGCTCCACCTTCGTCGTGATGAACCTGGCGCCGGGCGGCTCAACCCAGGAGGCCCCGTTGTCGGGCGTGTACTCGACAGCGAGCTCGATCTCCCCGTCGAGCAGGTCGCCCCGCACCCCCCCGGTCACCGGGTAGGACACGGTCAGTGTCGGCTCCTCGTTCAAGGGCGACGTGAGCGTCATCTCAAGGACGTCCGGCATAGGGCCGACACGGCCGCCGTCCGGCCAGTAGGCGACCAGCCGCAGCCCGAAACCCGAGGCAGTGGCCACTGTCAGTAGCACCTCCCCGCACGGATCCGGATCGCGGAGCCGCCAGAGGCGGTCACCTTGAACGTGCCGCTGCTGTCGGGGGTGATCGCCCACCCGTACGGCGGGATCGACAGGGATCCGGACCAGTCCTTCCCGGTCGTGCCGAAATCAGTGTTCGTGAATGTTGCCGTGTAGGCGGACGTGTCGATCACCAGGTGCGAGTAGCCTGCCTGGACCGTCCCGTTCCACGACACGGTGCCGCCGGAGGCCGCGTCCTGGACCGTGATCACGCCGGTCGGGGACGTTACGTCGATCAGGGCCCCAGTCACAGGCAGAGGAGACCCCTTCAGGGCGGACAGGTCCGTGGCGGCCATCGTCGCCGGCTGCTCGTCACGCCACACGCCCTCAACACCCTCGAACACCAAGGACGCTTCCAGCATGTTCTCATGGTAGTAGAAGGTAGGCTCCACGCTGCCCGTCAGGCGCACCAGAGCCTGCCTCCCCACACCCCCCGGAGGCCGGTGCTGCATCATCACAGGGGAGCCGACACGGCCCGTACGCCCCATGAGGGCGTGCCAGTTCCTGTCCAGGCCGCCGCGCCCCTGCCCGCTGTCCTGCACCACGATCTTCACGGTCACCTGGAACGGGTCAACAGTCCTTGTCGGCAGAGGCAGCACACCCGACCGGTACGGGACAGTCACCGACGGGGCCCTGGCCGCCGACACCGTCGGCAGCAGCGTCTCAGACGTCACGAACCAGCGCCCCGCCGGATCATCCAGAGGGACACCACCAATGTAGTACTCCGACGCCACCACTGTCACCTCAGGTAGGGGCGCGCCCGCACCTGAGCCTGCACACCGGAGAACCCGATATTCCCATCGCCGCCGGGCAGGAGCATCCACTCGTCCTCCATCACGAGGCCCGCGCTGGCGTCCATGCCGTCACGGAAGTCGAACGGCGTAGGCGACAGGAACGCCAGCCTCCTGGCCGTGTCGATGTTCAGGTTCGCGTACCCACGCGGGTCCCCGAACCAGTAGATGTAGCGCCCGCTCCCCCAGTCACCCAGGGACACGCCGGACTTGAAGGTAGTGAAGCAGATGAGCGCCTCCGTGATCGGCCTGGTCGAGCCAGCGAACTTGCCGCCCCCAGGCCCCTCGGTCCTAGCGGCCGACGCACGCATCCCGTAGTCATCCACAATGAAGGCCGCCAGGACGAGTGTCTGCCCGGAGCCGGTCGGGCCGAGAACCCGAACATAGTCAAGGTGGGCGGGAGCATCCACAGCCTCCTCACCCACCTTCGTGCCGAGAGTGACACCGCCCCGCATCGAGGACAGGAACCTCTGAAGCCGCCACCACGCCTCGTCGCTCTCCCCGACACCACCGTCCACGGCAAGAATGGTCCTCTGCTCCGGGGGCGAGTAGTTCCAGGGGGAGGTGACGACTGTGGACTGCTTCCCGGGCAGCAGGTGCGGCAGGTACTCGCCGACACTGGTGGCCGCCTGATACATCTCAGAGACGACGCCCCACCCTGTCTGCCCCTCGTCGAGGGCCTTCCCGTTGAACGTGTACGCAGCCATTACGGCTCCTCTCTCACAGGGCCGCGGCCAGGCGGATGCCGGACGCCACCTTGTCTCGAATACTTGAGTCGGACTCCTGCACAGGATTGTACTGGTTGATCGTCACAGACGCCCCGCTCTTCGCGAACCCGCCACCATCCACCTCATGGTTGACGGTCATGTCACCGATACGGCCCGTCAGGCCACGCAGAGACGCCTTCACAGACGGCTCCTCCTCCTCAATACCGGTCACCAGGCCCTTGATCAGAAGGCGGCCCGCCGGCCGCAGGATACGCCGATCCACAGGGGCCGGCCCCTTCCAACGGGGCAGCATCCTCGTCAAACCACCCAGAGTGGAAGACACCCGCCCGAACATGCCGCGGATACCGTTGATGAACCCGCTGATCAGGTTACGGCCGGCCTGGATCAGCCACTGGCCGGCATTGGAGAAGAACCGCCTGACCATGTTCGGGAAGTTCCTGATCAGGTTGATCGCACCGGTCACGCCCATCCGGATGGCGTTCAGAGTGAACGTCCACCCGGTGCGGGCGATCGACGCGACAACCTGCCACAGCGTCGTCATGATCGTCCACACTATCGTGCTGAACCACTGGAACAGGCCAACCACGATATGGACGCCACCACTGATGATCCCGGAGATGAGCGACCACACGCCGGAGGTGATGTTCTGGATGCCCTCCCACACCTCGGACCAGTCGCCGTGAAGAATACCGAGGAACACCTGCAAGCTACCCTGGATGATCTGGAGGGCGCCGGTCACGATACCCTTGATGATCTCCCAGACACCAATCACGATGTCCTTCATGCCGTTCCACAGGCCGTTCCAGATCGGCTCCAGCCACTCGACCATGGCGTCGATCGACTGGAACATGGGCAGACCGAACTCCTGCCAGAACTGGCTGATCGCTTCCCAGCAGCCGGAGAACGCGGGCACTAGCTCGTTGTTTACCCAGTCGGTCACGGCGGTCACGGCCTCCCCGATGGCGTTCCTGACCTGCCCCCAGTGGCGGGTGACAGCGTCACGGAATATCTCACTGTTCGTCCACAGAAGCACGAACACGGCCACGAGAGCCATGATGGCGGCGATCACGAGGGCGGCCGGCCCGATGACCCCGAGCAGGGCCGGCCCGAGGCCCTCCACGCTCGTCAGGATCGGCACCAGGGTCGAGGCCAGGGACAGCAGGCCCGGCAGCATCCCCAGGACCGCATGGAAACCGAGGAACGCGACCACCAGACCTGTCACAAGACCGGGAGACTCCGTAAGCTTGTTGATAAGCGGGATCAGGAAATCATCAATCAGCTTCGTGATGAACGGGGAAAGCTTCTCAATAGCGGCCACCAGCCAGTCACCCAGAGCAGTAGCCAAAGGCGCGAGCGCCTCCAGCAGACGCGACACCGGCGGCCCAAGCTTCTCAAACGCCTTCGCCAGAACCTTCCCCACCGTGCCAGCCAAGGCACCACCCAGCGTCAGGATCGACCCCAGCAACTGACTCACCTGCGGGGCAGCCCCCTGCAACGACGTCAGCCCCTGGTTCAGGCCGGCGAAGAAGTTCGCGACGCCAGTCCCGAACTCGCGGCTCCCGAGGACCTTCGCCAGGAACTGCCAGGCGTTCCCCGCGGCAATCGACCCGTCAACCATGGACTTCCTCAACGTCCACGAGAAGGCGACAACGTCGTCACTGGACCTCCGCAGGGCCTCGGTCAGGGCGTTCATGCCGCCCGCGGCGCCCGCGAAGATGTTCGCCAGGATCGTCTGACCCTTGATACTGTTGAGGGCCTTCGCGAACCCGTTGATGCTCTTCTCAGCCCGCTCGATCGTGTACCCGCCCTTGTCGGCGGCCCTGAACACGCCGGCGATCGCGGACCCCAGGTCACGCATGATGCGGCCGGCACGGCGGGCGGCCTCCGCACCCCGGGAGATCGCGGCCTCGATACTGCCGTCCCCGGCCGCCCGGTGCGCCCAGGCGGCGAACTTGTCACCCAGGTCGGAGAACCAGTCCGCCAGGCGGGGCAGGTACCTGGAGCCGACCTCGCCGATCGTCACCAGGCCCTCAGTGAACGACCCGAAACCGCGCGTGGCCCTCCTGGCGCCCTCGGCCGTGTTCACCAGGGACGCCTCCAGCTGCGGCAGGTGCCCGTGAACCGCGTTCGCGACGGCGGCGGTCCACTGCCCCTGCGCCCTAGCCAACTCAGCCAACTGGGTGTTCAGGATCGGCATCGCATCGGAGGCGAGCGAACGGATCGCACCCTCGGCCTCAGACCAGAACGCGGCGGAGAAGTTCTTCTGCACCTCCTTGAACGCGTCACCCACGTCCTCCAGGTGATCCTTCGCGTCCTTCAAGGAAAGAATCAGGGTGGCGGCCCCGGTCGCCATCCCCATGAAGATACCCGGCAGGGCGAGACCTGCCGGGACGATACCGGCCAGGACACGCAACAGCGCCCCCAGAGTCCCCACCAGGGCCGTTACGGCAGACCCCATGGCCAGGGCGCCGGACACCACCACACCCATGGTCAGCGCAAGCTTGTCCATGTTCTCAACGACATCCTTCGCCTGCCGCGCCCAGTCGGACAGGGCCCGGTAGCCGGACAGGCGACTGAAGTAGGCCTCCACCTTCGCCAGAGCCGCGCTGTCTGCGACAGCCTGGAAGTGGACGTACCGTCGGCGCCCCAGCCACGCGAACTTCGCCCTGGCCTTGCCCGTGTCCGCGTCCGCGTTCACGGTCACCTTCGTGTCCAAGCGGCTGAGTTTCCGCTTGATCTTGCGGTAGTCGGACTCATCCAGATGAGGGTGGATCTTCACCTTCTCACCCAGTTTCTTGATGCGCGCCTGTACGTGCTTGTAGGAGGTCTCGTCCAGGCTGAGCCGGATCTTCACGCCGCCCTTGTCGAGCGCCTGCTCCTGGGCCTTGACCTTCTTTGTGTCCAGGACCGGTTTGATCTCCGCGGTGGGCCAGTCCTGGCGGCGCAGCTGCTCACGGATCCGGGTCATCCCGGCCTTGTCGAGGCGGGGGATGACTTTCGTGTCGGCCTCGCTGAAGGCTTTCCAGGCCTCTGTCAGGGACTTGCGTTCGACCTTCGGCTTGACCTTCGGTGAAGCGGACGCCCCGCCCAGACGCTTGATGCGTTCCTGGGCACGCTTGTAGGAGGCGTCGTCGAGCCGCACCTTCGCCTTGACTGTCGCGTCGAGGCGCTTGATCTGGTCCTGCGCCTTCTTAAGGGACGTCTTGTCCAGGGCGACCTTGATCTTCGTGGTGGCGTCGAGACGCTTGATGCGCTCCTGGATCTGTTTGACGTCCCCGTCGTCGAGGACGAGGCCGACAGGCAGGTCGAAGTCGGTGGCCTCCCTGACCTTCCTGAGCTTCTGCCTCAGTTCCTGGGCGAACTTCGTGAGGTCCGGGGCGACCTTGACACCGAGCTTACCGACAATCCCCTTGGGCACAGTTCACCACCTATCAGGTCAGCCTATAGAAGAGAGTATAGCAGCGACACCCTGACTGTCAGAGGACGAGATCCTGGTCCGCTGAGACGGAGGAGACGGCCGTGCAGCATACTCCGAAGGCCGCAGAGAGGCCTTCTGCTGCGCACAGGCCCGCAGAGTCAGCACGGACACGTCCGTCAGGTCGGCCCGCTGCCTCTCGGCCACGGACCAGCCGAACCACTTCTCGCCGCCGAGCAGGGTCCGCGCCCGCCACAGCGACCGGGGCTCGTAGGGGAGCCGGGCGACGAGACCCTCGACGAGAGACACCCGGATGCTGGTGTCACGGCCGTCCACGCCGTACAGGGCGTACAGGTCGGCGTCAGCATCCGGGTTCTCGTCGAGGAAGAGCCTCAGGTCTCGTCGCCGAGCAGTTCCCCCAGGAACGCCCCGACGACCTCGATGACCTTCCCGAGACCGTGCTTGCGGTAGAAGGCCGTGTACGCCTCCTCGTCGGTCAGGTAGGACTCCTCGACCTCCTCCATCATCCGCTGGACGACGTCGAGGGTCACGTCGCCGCCGGGCTCGATACCGGCGGCGGCGAGCAGCCGCATCGCCTGGGAGGGCTTCAGGGTGCGCGGATCCACGAGCAGCTCGTGGCCCTCCACCTCACTGAACTCCGCGGGCGGCGGCGCCTCTGTCTTCTTGTCTGCCACAGTGTGCTCCTATGCTGGCGTGCCCCTTCGTGGTTGGGTTCCTTCCGCCCGGGCCGGGAGCACACCAAGGCGGCCCGGGCAGAAGGAGACTTGTCAGGCGGTGACCGTGAACTTCGTGCCGGAGGCGCCGCGGCCCTTGCCGTTGGTGACGGCGACCTCGCGCTCGCCCAGGGCGACCCGGGGGACGGTGCAGGTGATGACCGTGGACGACTTCTTCGTGAACACGGCGCGAACACCATCGAACGTGACCTTGCGGGTGCCGCCGAAGTTCGTGCCGGTCAGGGTCACGGACGCGCCGATCTTGCCGGTGGTCGGCTCCATCTTGGTGATGGTCGGGGCGGCGGTGGACGTGCCGGTCACGGTCCTGGGCTTGAGGTAGTGGACCGAAGCCTTCCCGGACGGCGGGGTCAGGATGACGCCCTTGATCTTGATCTCGGTGAAGTTCTCCTTGTCGAGGGTGGGCATGTCACCGGACAGGTTCACCTTCCGCAGGAGGATACCGGAGACAAGCATGCCCTCCTCCATGACGATCAGGATCGCCTTGTCGATGCTGCCCGACAGGACCAGATCGTAGCCGTCGGTGGAGTCGACATAGGCCGAGCCGGGGAACGCGATGTTGATCGTGTCATCGCTCATGGACACGGACGAGATCGTCACGTTCGTCGTCTTCGTCGCACGCGTGCTGCGGGCGTTCTTGCGGTCCCACGTGTCCTTCGTGGACGTGTCGCCACCGTCGGTCTCGAACTCGATGAGGTTCTCGGACGACGTGTCACCGATCCACGTCCACCCCTGGGACTCCAGGGTGGTGCCGTCACCGAAGGTGTACGACCACAGGTCAGGGGCAGCGGCGTCAACGTCACCGACGTAGACGTGCCCCATGCCCGCAATCTGGATCTCATTGTCGGCGTTGCTGGTGTTCGCCATTTCTCAGCCTTCCCGTGTCGTCGAGCGCACCACGACCACCGCGGTGACATTGAACTCATTGTAGTCTGACGTGTTGAACTGAAGGCCCCCGAGGAACGGGTACCCCATCTCCAGGTAGGAGATCATCCCGCCGGCCAGAGGGGCGCCGTCACGCCATATCCGGTTCATCCCCACCATCAGCGCCTGCGCCATGGACTCGGCCGTATAGGCGTCAGGGTGCACCACGTACCAGCGGACCCGCAGACGGACCGCAGCACCGAACGGCCCGTTCTCCAGGGTGTCGGTGGAGTACACCTGGACGACGACAAGAGGCCCCTCGGTGTCATCCACGTCGGGGCGGATATCGACCTGAGCCTCCGTCAGGACGGTCGCACCCTTGCAAGCGAGGCGGGTGGCCTCAACCATGAGGGTCAATGGCATTACCGGGACGTGCTCCAGGTACCTGCCCATCAGAAGCCCCCGTGCCTGCGGACGACGTTGCGGAACACGCCGATGCCCTTGACCCATTTACGGCCGGGCTTGCCGCGCTCGCCGGCGTAGTGGCCCATCTCCGTGTTCCAGTCGTAGTCCAGGTCGTCGATCTCGATGTGCCAGTCCACCTTCTCCTGGTGCATGGTGACCTTGGCGAGGAAGCGGCCGGTGTGCACGTGGCCGGCGGCCTCCGCTTTCACCTCAGCGAAGATCTTCGCGGCGGCGGCGGCGAACTCCGGCTGCCTGGAAGCCGCAGCCGCAATATCCTCATGCGTCTTCTCGTCGTCGTAGACGGTGATGTCGCCGCTCACTTGGACTCCACCCCGACCGCGTCGATACGGACCTTGTAATGGGCCGTCATCGGGGACGCCCCGTACTGGGTGGCGCTACCTGCCTGCTGGTAGGTGAGGTCATCCGCACCCTCGGGGCCGACGAGCACGCGGACCTTGCTGTGGGGCCCGCCCGGCCAGTGGCCGCGCCCGTACACGACGCGCACGGTCTCATCGAACAAACCCTTCTCCACCGTCCTCGTCTCACTGGCGCGCAGAGCCGACCCGGAGGACGGCTGAACGAAGACCTTATCCAGGACCACGGGGGTGCCGGGCACGTAGCGGCGGCCCGTAGGCCCGTCCTCCACAACCATCGGCGTCACCTCGACCGTGTGAGGCCCGTCCTCAAGAAACCGGCGCCGGCGGGGCTTGTACGCCCCCGCCATCACCAGTCACCCCACGGAGTCACCCCAGCAAGATCGGAAGGCGGCGGGTCAGCCGGATCCTGACGGCCCATCGTCTGCACCCAGGAGCCCTCCTGGTGCAGGCCCCCCCGATACTGGAGGTACCCGTCCCCCACGGCGGTCATGGCAGTCCACCCACCGGGGTGCTCCACCAGGAGAGCCATCTCCGCGGGACGCACCTCCAGCAGACCGGACGCGATCGCCGTGTTCACACTGTACGTGTACGAGCCCTCGGTCTCATACTTCAGGACACCGCCGGCGGGGGCGCGCAGCACACGGCACACACACTCCGCCTCGATCCTCTTCAGGACAGTCTCGTAAGGCTTCCTGGCCTTCGCCCGGTCGAGGGCGTCCGGGACGGTGAGGAGGATACTGGCCTCAACATAGTCAAGCATCGGCTGCACGTAGGGAACCTCATCCGTAGGGTCAGGGTCCCGCAGAAGGGCCGCTTTCACGTCCTCCAGCGCCGCAACCGTCATACCAGCATCCTCCTCACCATCATTCTCAGGGGACCGCGCCCGGGTCTGGGATCAGGGCTTCTTCTTGAAAACGGCGAAGGCCTTCGGGTCACGGATACACCAGCCGAAGATGGCCTCGGCGAGGAACGCCCGCTCGTTGTGGGCGAACAGGTCGTGGCCGAAACCGTACTCCTGGGCCTGACGCATCTCAATGTCCATGACGTTGCCGATGACCAGGTTGTTCTTGAAGGAGCCGCCGACCATGACGACGGCGGTCTCCTCGACCTTGGCCTTCTCGTAGCCGCCGACAGCGGACGTGAAGTGGATGGGCAGGCCGAGGAACATGCCGACCGGGTCGGCGAGGTTCGCGGACGCCTGGAAGAGCGGGCGGCCAAGGCTGTCGGACACGCCGAGGATCTTGGTGCGCACGTTCTTGCGGGCGACGAACGAGTCGATCTCGAAGTCCTCGTTCGCGGCCTCGACGGCGTCCACGCCCTCCAGGGCCTTCTTCAGGAGGGCGTCGGGCTTGGTGTCCGCGTAGTCGATGACGACCTGGTTGGCGCTGGCGGAGACGATCGGGGTCTGGTCCGCGAGGACGTTGCCGGTGATCGCGTCCTTGCCGTGGAGGATCGCGTTGTCCATGGCGCGGCTGATCGAGTCGGACAGCTGCTGCTGGAGATCGAGGTAGGCGGCCACGGGGGAGTGACGGATGACCTCCTCGGAGAGGACAGCGCCGGCGGCGACCTTGATCGGGGAGATCTTGCGGACGTCGAAGTTCAGGTTGACCGTCGGCTTGACGGCGCCCTCAGCGACGACTCCGGCGGTGGCGTGGCCCATCGGGAAAGGGAGGACCGCGCCGGAGAGGGCGACGGGCCGGGTCTGCGCCAGGGTCTGCATGACGGACCCCTTGTAGGCGTTGGACCAGATGCCCGCGATGACCTCGGGAGGGAAGACTCCCTTCTTCTCGCCCGAGAGGAGCTTCTCAAGTGTGTGGGACGCGGCGGCCGGATCTGGCATTTCGCGTTATCCTTCCTGCGTGTCAGGACAGGCCGAAGAACCCGGCGGCCTGCTCCTCGATGTTGGTTGCACCCATAGTATCAGAATTCATGATCGGGTCCCTCGGGACTGATACGGGCTTCTTATCCCCGTTCCCGCCTCGCAGAGAGGACAGGAGAGCGGCCTTCTGCTGCCAGGAGCCGGGGTCCCCGTCGAGGAGGACGGCGTACTCCTGGGTGAGGCCGGCGTCGGAGAGGATGCGGGACCGCTTGTCCTCCAGGGCCTGCTTGGCGGCCTCCTCCCGTTCGGCCCGCATCTCCTGGAGAGCCTGCTCCAGGGCCGCGATACGGTCGTCAGCAGACCTGCCCCCCGAGGCCACGGGAGCCTCCTGGGCGGCCTCGGGGGTGGGCGCCTGCACCGGGGGTGCCGGGGCGGCCTCAGGGGCCTCCACGGACTCCACGGGGGCCTCCTGGGCGGCCTCGGGGGCGGCCGGCGGCGCGGCCGTCTTCTGGATGATCGTCTCCATGTCAGTGTCCTGGGCGACCTGCCTCGCCCCGCTGGTGCTGTCAGCCATTTGTGCGCTCCTTACGTGCCGCTGACTTCTGCGCCGACCGCTTGCCGCGGAGGGCCCTGTCCATCGCCGACCGCGCCTCAGCCCCGTGAAGGTCCTTACCGCGGACAACCCTGTCGTAGACACCCGCATACCGTGCGGCTGCCTTCTTGCCCGGCCATGACCGGCTGGTGAACACCGGGACGACCGTGCAACGGTCCCCGTAGTGGTAGGCGAACGCGGCCGTGCCCTGCGCCTTGTAGACTGGGCCGCGGCCGGCGAGCATCGCACAGAACCCGCAGGGCCCGTGGCGGCCGGGGTGCACGACCCTCGCCCACGCGAACGCCTTCAAGATCCGGCGTCCCTGCCGGTCCCGACGGAACCGGTCCGGCAGGTTCTCGACTGCCAGGGGGGCCTTCTCCTGGACGATCTGCCGGAGATGCGGCTCCGACTCGATCTCCTCGACGGCCTCACCGACACGGTCAGCGATCTTCCCGAACGCGTCGTCGAGGGCCTTGCGGCGGCGCGCAGCACGCTCCTCCTTGGTCTCAAGGTGGGGGCGCCCCTCCTCCGCGGCCTTCTTCTCGGCCTTGCGACGCCGCTTCTCTGCCTTCTTCTCGGCCTTGCGGGCCTTCTTGGCCTGCTCCTTGGCGGCCTGCCGGCGAGAGACCTTCTGCTCCTCCTCCACCGCCTGGCCGGCCACAGCCCTGCGGGCCGCCTTCCGCACCGACGGCGGGAACGTCCTCAGGTCGTGCTCAAGACCGTCCAGGTGCTTCCGCAGGCCGTCCGGGTCCGGCGGCGCCTCCATCACGGCCCGGGCGACAGCCTGCCGGCCCGCAGCCTCCACGTGATGCTCCAGCACGCGCTGCACGGCAGCCTCGTTCCCCCTGCGCAGGCCACCGGGGACCTCCCGCAGCCCCTGCCGCAGAGCACGCCGACTGTAGGGGGACTGGCGGGGCACCCACGCCTCGTCACCGCCATGCTGCCGCGCCTGCCCGCGCAGGAACAGGACACCGGCGGAGTGAGCCAGCCGCCGGTGCTCAACCACCTCATGGAACAAGGACTCCGCCACAGCGTCCGCGCCCACAGCCGTGCTCTCCGCCGGAAGCGCCCGCAGCACGGACGACGCCCGGCGGCGGAACAGGATCAGGATCGCGTCCAGGAGGGCGCGGAACACGGCCTCAGTCACGCTTCCCCTTCACCGGCCTCTCCTCCGGCTCCTCAGCATCCTGAGTCTCGTCCTCGTCGTCCTCGTCGTCGGGGGCGGACCGGTCGGCAACACCGGCGCCGGCCATCTCGTCCACCTCCTGGCTGCGAGCATCCTCACGCTCACGCTGCTGAGGAGACAGCATCATGAAGTCCCGAGCGGTCTGCGCGGACAGGACGCCCTGCGCCTGAGCCTGCAAGGCGGACGCCATCATCGCCGACACCGACGGCGCCGCGGCGTCACGCCACTGGACCTCCAGGGCGGTCGGCTCAGCCAGGTCGAAGCCGCCCATCACGCACACGGTGCGGGCGATCCTCTCCAGACTGTCAGCGAACTGCCGCTGCTTGTTCTCCGCCCTCGCGATCAGCCGGTCCTTCGCCACACGCAGCGCCTCCGCACTGGTCGGATTCGAGTCTGCGGACACACCCATCATCGACGGCGGGATACCAGTCATCGACGAGATCTGGAGGGCGTAGAGCTTGTAGATGTTCTGGATCGGCGTCATGTCCACGCCGGTCAGCTGCTTGATGTCCGACCCCTCCGGGGCCGCCAGGATGTTCCCAATGTAGGCCTGCATCGTGTCCGGCATACTGTCCAGGATCTCAGCGGAGTGATTCCCGATCAGCAGGCGCAGCGGCCAGGCGGCGACCTCCTGGCCGACCTGAATGTTCGTCAGCGTCCGGGATGCGGCGTCGATGATCGTCGCCATCTCCGTCAGCTCGCTGCGCCCGTACTTGTCCTTGATGCGGGCCCGGTTGTACATGGGGATGATCGACGGCCCCCACGAGTCCAGGCGCCCGGACCCGTCAGTCAACCACTCCTGAGAGGAGTCGTTGCGCTTGTAGAAGACGACGCCGTCGGACAGGTAGTAGGTCGCCCCGACGGTATCGGCGTCCACACGGTAGACGGCCAGGCCCTCCAGGAGGCGGCCCTGCCAGTCCGTACGGACGCAGGCGTGCTTGGAGTCCAGGGCCCGCACGTAGGGGTACTCGGACTCCCCGTCCGGGGGTGACAGCACCCAGAACGCCGCCCCGGTCGCGAGCGCCTCCGAGGCGGCTAGGTTGAACTGGGAGTCCATGTCGTTGTGCTGCCACGTCTTCTCGACCCAGCCGATCGGCTCCAGGTCCTTCTCGCAGGAGGTGATGAACCCGGAGGGGATGAGGACCTCGGTGAGGACGTCGATCGCCATCTTCGCCCAGGGGGCCTGAACCTCCAGGACGCGGGCCTTCGGCGGCAGGGACACGCCAAGAGCGGCGACGCGGGCGCGCCCCTCGTAGTAGGCCTCCATGCCGCCCCGGGGGCGCAGGGCGCCGGACTCGAACGCCCTCATGAGGTTCTCGAAACTCATTACAGGTACGCCCTCCACTGTCCGACAGGCTGGTTCCTGGCCGCCCATTCCTTAGACGACAGGACGGCCCTGTAGAGCATTCTAGCACCTATCATGCAGACCGCCAGATCGATTTTCTTCGGGGACTTCGGGGACTCCTTCTTCACCGAGAATCTTCCTTTGAACTCGTTCACACGACAGTTCGACACGTGCTCGCCCATGTCGGCGGACCCGTCGTGCGTGAACGCCTGCTTCTGGATCTCGTCGTACGCCGTCTCCGCCGCCTCAGCGAACTGGTAAGCGTGCGACCGCATGTCCCAGGCGATCAGGGACGCGGACATGCCCTGGCCGCGCACGGCCGGGAGGATCAGGCCGTCCCCCAGGTCCTCAGGCCACGTCGTCCTCGTGAACGACTCCCACTCGCGGACGTCGGCCCAGAACGCGACCACCTGGTAGTCCTCGAACGCCTTCCTGACGGCAGCATCGACCTTTGGTACGTTCACCAGGCCGGACGCCTTCTCCGGAGCCCAGTGGCCGATCTTGAACACGTGCCCGTCCGACATGCAGCATCCCACAAGGGCGGTGTGGTCGTTCGACCGGGAGCCGTCAAAGAACATGACGATCTCCTCCCCCGGCTCGTCCCCGTCACGCTTCCGGACGACACGGTTCGGGTCCCGCAGGAGCGTCCACTCCTCCAGGGGCACCCACGCGTTGTCGGCGGCGTTCGGCCGGTTCAGGAAGAACCTGATCGACCTCGACTCCGTGTACCTGGGGGACCAGATCAGCGCCTTCGTCGCCTCCAGGTCCACCCACGGACACCCCTCGTAGACGAACTCCAGGGCCTGCTGGAGCGGCACCATGTGCTCCGGCGGGTCATCCACCAGGGCCGCGTTCGGAGGCGCTATACGGGCGTCGTAGAGGATCTTCTTCCGGTTCCTCGTCCGCCCCTCCTCCTGCGCCACCCAGTCCTCGAACGTCGCCTCCGCCGCGGACGACTCCCCGGGCACCCACGCGTTGCACGTGTGCAGTGTCCGCGCCCCGGTCTTGGCGGCGTTCTGCTCGATCGTGTTCATCAGCTCCGGGCCCCCGTTCGACGGCACCCAGTGCTCCAGCTCGTCACAGACAGTGAACGACGTCTCCCCTCCCTCCAGGGACCTGGAGGAGGAGGCCTTCTGCTCCAGCTGGTCCCCGGACGCCGAGTCCAGGAACGTCTTCCCCACCGTCAGCCCGTACCGCTGCGCGAGCGGTGACCCCTTGGCGGCGAACGCCCGCACCATGCGCATCGTGTTCTTAGTCTGCTGCTCGCTGGTGGCGACGACCTGGATCCACGCCATCGCCATCGTCTTGCCCTCCACACCCAGGGGGGAGGAGTCGTCCCACCGGTCGAACCGGCAGGGCCCCAGCATCTCAAACATCGACAAAGCGGCGGCGAACGGGCTGTTGTGGGTCGGCTTGAGCGTCTCGCCTACGAGGTAGGTGCCGTCGCCGTCCACGCTGATGCAGCGGCCTAGCTGGTCGGGCGCCCGGGTGATACTGCGGATCGCGATCGGCTGCGGCTTCCGCTTCTGCCCCTTGACGCGCTCGGCCTTGCGGGGGAGTGTGAAGAGCCGCTGGTGCCTGTAGGGCTTGAAGGTGAGTCGGTACCTCTTGCCGACGACGCGGCCGTTGAGTGTCGCGTCCGATTCACGGACGTTCACCCTGACGCCGAGAGTACGGAGAAGCTGAGCGAACTGGTACGCCATCTCCTTGCGTACGGTGCACCATTCCGCCGAGCCGTTCCGCGCCACGTACCCGTCGGAGTCCAGGAGCCCCTGAGCAAGAGCGCGCCGCTGCTCGGCGGAGGCGTACAGGTAGACGTCGGGGATATGCTTGCGCCCGAGGACCCGTGCGGCGCCGAGGTCCGCAGCCCCACCGTATAGGCGCCCTCCCCGCCTGTCTCGGCCAAACCTGACGCGACGGCCGCGGCCGTTGCCCGCCCTCACAGCAGTGAGATAGCCGGCCCGGCGAAGAGCAGCAGAAAGGTGGGGCTCATCCTCGTCCCAACAGGTGATGCGGCCGCTGTCCGCGTCTCCGTCGCCCAGCCAGTAGCCCAGGACGTACGGGTCCATGGGGAGGTCGCGTTCGGGCATCTCAAGTACTGGCTGCGGCGGCAGGGCGTACTTCGCGACGTCCGGGCGAGTACACTTCGAGGACGGCGAGAGAGGCCGCTTGAACACGAGACCGCTGTCCAGCATGTCCACGACGCTCCTGGTGACGCGCTTGCGCTTGGCGCCGCCGACGAACTCGTCCACGACGAACAAGTGGCCGCCGGAGAAGGTTTCCGTGACGCCGTCGGAGAAGTGGACGTCCCACAGGTCGCAGTCATCGCGCTCCTCGTGGAGCCTGATGACCGTGGTCGGCTTCCCAGAGCCGGAGTAGATCTGGTCTCCGACCTTCAGCCGCCCGTGCGTGCTCCACCCCCTCGTCGTCAGGACGGGCGTGACGTGGGGCACAAGCTTTCCGCTTCCCTTTCCCAGGCGCCTGACCGCCCAGTTGTACACCCACGACCCGTCAGGATTCAGGGCGTACATGTGCATCAGGAACTCGATCTGCTGCGGCGTCGGCGTGAACGCCTCACCCGCGCGCGGCCCGTTCGGCTGCCGCAGGTTGTCGATCATCCACGCCGCAGCAACCAGCCCCAGGGTCCTCTCAGGGAGTTCCCTGGGCATGGTGATCAGCCGCTCCCTCGGCGGCGCGTCCCACATGGGGTCAATGGCGGTGCGCTCCAAGTGCCATCATCCCCCTCGGTCAGTCGTTCGAGGCGCGCTTGGCCAGGAAGTCCCTCATCGCGACGATGCCGGCAGACTCCTCGGGCTCAGCCTTCGTGTCGCGCTCGATCTCGATCCTCGCCCGACGCCGGTCCCCCTCAGTCAGGAGAAGACCGGAGAGCATCTGGTTCAGAGAGGCGCGCATCACCGCGGACCGGTTCATGCCGCCGTACTTGTAGACGCTGATCTCGTCGCAGGCGTCGAACAGGAGGATCCAGTCCGACGGCTCGTAGTAGATCGTGTACTTTGAGTCCTTGACGGCCTGCCAGAGTGCCTTCGCGATCGGGTGCCACTCCGGGTCCGCGGTGGGCGGCTTGACGACGCCGTCCTTGACGCGGACGCGCTTGACTCCGGCCTTGGCCTTCCTGGCCTGGGTGATCCTGTGTCCCTGCCCTGCCCTCTTGGGGATCGGCCCCCTGCTGCCCATAGCGTCCTCCTAATGGTATGCCGTACGCCTATAGGATACCCGGGTGCTTGCCCTTTGGTCTATGCTCGCGCCTCGGTTTCGTCCACCCTCGGGCGCGCCTCGCTGCGTGCGCCTGCCCAGCCGTCCGCTGCATGTGATGCAACTGGCACAGGAGGCGGAGATTCCACAGCTCGTGCGGGCCACCCGGATCAATATGATCCACATGATTACCCGGGCCACCACAGAACACGCAACGACCACCATCCCGGCGAATGACAGCCTGACGGATCCGCGCCCAGTCCGGCGGCAGCGGCCCGCCGCGCCTTGACCCCTTCGACCACATGGTGCAATAATAGGCGGAGCAGGGTGGCCGCCCGGGGCTTTCGTTCCTTTCACCCGGGCGGCCGCCCTCTGCTACCCCCTGGCCCTCACCACTTCCACCTCAGTTCCTCAGCGACGTGGACCCGGCGAGCCTTCACCACGCCGTCATCCACCGAGAAGACGTCAGTCGGGTCCGCGGTGACCTCCATGATCACCTCGTCCTTCGCAACGGCCGTCACGGCGTGCGTCAGCGTGGCGTACAGGAACAGGCCTCCCCCAGCGGCCGGGCCCGGGATCCACTCATCGCACTCCACGTCAGAGTCAACGCGCCACTCCGTGGGCTTGTCGAAGGGCCTGCCGCTCACACGGTCCTCCGGGAGGACCTTGTACAGGCGTGCCTTCCCGCCGCGGAGGGCCCCGTAGAGCTCGAGCACTCCCACGCCGGAGGAGACGTCCTCCTCCCTGACCTGCTCACCGCCCTCCGCGATCGCGTCTCCGTCCAGGAGGACGGACGCGTACCAGGACGACCTGGCCACAGCCTCATCCGTCAGGTAGGCCGTCGCGCGACCCGTCAGGGTCCCACGAGACCGGCCGCCAGCGCGGACGACCGCGGTGTCGGTGGCGTGCCACGTGGACTGATCGTACGCGTCCAGGACGGTGGTTCCCGCGACGTACGCCGTGGACTCCTCACAGGCCAGCATGGACCCGGCCACGGGGGACACCCCCACGGACCTCCCGTACAGGTGGACGACACCGCCGAGGGCGCGGACGCACGACCAGCCCGTCGCCTGCGCCTCAACACCCTCGTAGGTGGTCATCTGGGCGTAGTCGGCCGCGATCGCGCAGATGTTCCCGGATATCGAGGCCTGGGCGCGGCCGCAGACCCGGACGTGAAGGGGCGGGTCTGCGGCCTTGTTGCTGACGTCCCACACCCCGTCGGAGAGGACGATCACGCCGTCCGCGGGCGCACAGAGGGTCTCATTCTTGTCCAGGCGTGTCGCGATGGGCTTCTTGACGCCGTCGAGGGCGTCGAGGAGTGCGATGGCGGCCGACGGGATCCGGTAGGTGGCCGCGAGAGCCCCCTTCTGAGGGACAACGACCTCTAAGAGGTTCATGTCCACGAGGGACCGCATGTTACGGCGGGCGGTCTCCTGCTTGACGCCGAGGGCGTTGCCGACGGCGGTGGACGAGATCGTCACCTGCCTGTACTCCGCCTGGTCCCGCATGAGAGCGAGAGCCTCAAGGGCCGTGGGATTGATCGGCTGATACGTGTTGACCATGGTCAGTTGTCCTCCGTGTAGCGTCCGGTGAGCCAGCCGTCGATGAGGTTCTCCTGGCCGGCTGTGGTGATGCGGGGCGTGGTCTTCTCCTGGTCGCCGCGGCTGGTGGAGACGACCAGGACGGTGGAGCGCACGTACCCCTGCTCGAGGGCCCACTTGGTGGGGGAGTTCCAGAGGCGCCCCTGGTTGGCGCAGAGCCACCCGTGGTTGCGGAGCCACTTGAAGAGTGTCACCTGGCTGATGGGGTAGCCGCCCTGGGTGATGAGGTCGGCGACCTGCTTGACGAGAAGGTCACCGTCCGCGCCAGAGATGGTTCGGCCAAACCTGGTGTGCGGGGCGTCGGCCTCGACCTGGGCGGTCAGGGCCCTGTGGTCGGCTTCCACGGCCTGGCGGCGGGCCCGCTCTTCCTTCAGGGCGGTCAGGGCCCGGATCATCGAGTCCGGGTCCGCCAGCATCGCCTCCACCGCGTCATCCGTGGCGTATACGCCATGACGGCGGATCGACGGCAGCACCTCGTGCGTCACCCACCGCTTGAAAGCCTTCGCCTCAGGCTTGCGGGACATGAAGATGACCTCGTACAAACCGGGCTCCGACGTGATAGCGGTCTTGCGCACCTGCCCTCTCGCATTCTGAGCCTCAGTACTGCTGAGGGTCACCGGGTCGAGCCTGCGGGCGACCTCAGACGGGTTGCTCAACCCGAGGACCTTGCAGAGGTCGGTGAGGATGAACCAGGGCTCGCCGTCGCGGGTGACGACGCGGACCTGCTGGTCGCCGTAGGCGAACGGGGTGATATCGGTTTCCATGACACTGTTCCTTTCTGCTGTGGTGGTCACTTGCTGCCCTCGTCCTTGACGGCGGGGCGGGGCAGGCCGAGCCGGTCGAACTCGGTGACCGGGATCCGCCAGCAGCGGTCGATGCAGGTGGCCTTGATCTTGCCGGCCTTGATCCACCTGAGCACGGTGACCTTGTGGGCGCCGAGGGCCTCGGCGAACTGGGTCGGGGTCACCGCCACGGTCTCGTAACGGGTGTGGACGTTGAAGCCGTTGCTGCTCACTTGAGTTCCTTTCAACATGATGGTTGGTGGTGCGCCCGTATCATCCCGGGCACACCACCAACCATAGCAGCACACAAGAGGAGGCGCAAGCCCCCAGGGTCACCCCTCAAACGCCATACTGTCCCGCACCCTCTCAAGCACGCACAAACCAGTCGGCCCCTGACGGTTCTTCGCCACAGCCACGTTCAGACGCGACTTGTCCAAGATGCCGTCCCCCAGGTCCGGGCACGACAGAAGCAGAACCACGTTCGCATCCTGCTCCAGCGCCCCAGACTCACGCAGGTGAGCCATCGACGGCCGCCCACCCTCCTCAGCCATCCTGTTCAGCTGAGACAAGGCCACCACCGGGCACTCCAGGTCCCCCGCCATGATCTTCAGCTGACGACTGAAGTCCGCTACGATCTCATGACGAGGACGACGATCACCCCTCGGAGACGACATCAGCTGAAGATAGTCCACCACAACCATCCCCAGGTCGCCGTACTGCTGCTTGACCGCCCTGGCGTGCGCACGAACATCGTCAATGCCAACGCTGGACCGGTCGTCCACACTCAGAGGCAGACCGGCCACCTCGTGGGCGATCCGCCCTGCGTGCTCACGCTGCGCAGGAGTCAGGTCACCGGCAATCACCTCACGGTACGGCGCACGCGCCCGCGCGGACACCAGGCGGGCCATCACCTCCTGCCGACTCATCTCCAGGGACGACAGGGCGACAGGCGCCGTCGCAGACCTGCCCAGAGCAGCCTGGAGCGCGAACGCGGACTTGAAGCCCCCAGGGCGGGCACCAATGATGTACAGGCCGCCCGGACGCCACCCGTCGATGAGCTGGTTCAGGCAGGACCACGGCGTCGGAGAGTACCCGTCCTCGCCGTCGAGCCAGGAGGTGAACGCCTCCTCCAGGTCGCCGCCGCGGGCCCCGACGGGCGCGTACTGGCCGTCAACGTCGGCCCACAGCCTCTGGATGTCCCCGAGGATGTTCATGGGGGAGTCGTTCGCCTGGAGCAGCTGGCCCGCCCGGATGTGGGCGGCCTGCATCATCCTGAGGCTGTACGCGTCCTCCAGGGCCTGGACGTAGGTGTCGGCCACTACGTCGGCGGCGGCGGGCACCCAGTGGATCAGGTCCAGGATGTAGTCGTCGTCGATGCTCGCCCGTTCGAGGGCGGGGATGCGCTCCCGGTTCGCTGCGAGCGTGACCGCGTCCGGGCGGCCGCCCTCCTGCTGGAGGGTCTCGCACATGCGCCACAGGGCGGCGTTGCGCGGGTCGGCGAACATGTAGTCGCGCACCCTGTCGCGGATGACGTAGTCCACGGCGTCCGAGGCGAGGAGCCTCATCCCGAGGATCGACTGCTCAACATTATCGACTGTACTCATCTGCTTCTTCCTTTCTCGTGGTGCTGCCAACTGTAGCACGGTTGGGGCTGGCGGTCACTCCCAGTCCCCCAGCGTCCCCTGAGACGCCAGCAGAGCCTGCTCACGGAACTCCTCAGCCGACCCCACAGCGGAGTACGGCGCTGCAAGAGCAGCCCTCTCAGCCGACGCGATACCCCACTCATCACCCACCATGGGCGCGTCGGGCGACGCAGCCGGCGGCGGCGCAGGAGGCTCAAAGTGGGGCTCCCACGGCCGCGCACAAGCCTCCGCATACTCCTTAGAAGACTCGCCAACAGGCGCAACCTCCCAGGACACCTCCTGCGGCGCAGGAGGCTCATCGACGGCCTGGGGCACCTCCTCGCAGACAGGCTCGGGAACCTCCCCAGAAGGCTCTTCAGGCCCCCGAGGCGACTCCGACACACCCTCCCCGGCAGCCCTGGCGAACGCAGCACGATCCTCCGCCGTAGACGTAAACGACTCACGCAGACCAAGCACACCAATCAACCCCGGCCACCTAGCAGGCACACCAGCAGGAGCCTCGAAGAACCGAGAAGGCAGCACACGACGAAGCATCTCAACCGCGGCCTCATCACCAGCAGCCGCCCGCGCATACTCCGGGTACCGCTCCTCGAACGGCACCTCAGGCGCCGCCTCACCGCTGCTCCGGTCCTCCATGGCCTCCCCAGGCTCCGGCTGAGGCACCTCAGGACGAGGACGGTGCGCCTCCCACACCCCCTCAGCCAGGAAGTTCGCAGCAGACTTCGCGTACCCCTTCGCAACATCAAAGCCCCGCCGCTCGTGCCGCAGGTCCTTCACGTACTGCTCGGCGCAGTCGGCGGCCAGCGCCGCCCTGGCGTCGATCGCCTTCGGGGACGTGCCATCCTGCTGCACGAACCGCAGCCACGCCTGGGCGCTGAACCGGCCGATCTCCTTGCCAATCGACCGGAAGGCCGCGGCGTACCGCCGCCACTCCGGGTGAGACGGGAACCCGCCACCCGCCGGAGCGGTAGGCTTCGGCTCCGACGCAGGCTCGGGCGCAGGCTCAGGCGCAGAGGCAGGAGGAGGCGCGACAGGCTCAGGCTCAGCCGGAGACGGAGCGGAGAACAGACCAGGCGCAGCAACCTCAGGAGACGGAGCCGGAGAAGGCGGCTCATCCGACTCCCCCTCATCCGGGCGCTCATCCGCCAGGACAGAAGGCGTGTCACCATCATCCATCTCAGACACGAGACACCCGTACCTGCGCCGCTGGTCCGAAGGCCTCCTCGACGCCATACCCCGCCGCAGAATCGCCTTGTCAGACAACGCCTGCCCCAGAGCGGCGGCCTCATTCCACACGTACAGGGTCGTACGCATCCCCTTCGAGCCAACGGCACGCCCACGGCCGGGCTGCCGCGAGAGAAGCCCAAGCTCCTCCAGGCGGAGAAGCGCCTTCTGAACCGTGCGGACACGCAGGTCGCACACGCCCGCCAGGTAGTCGACACTGGGCGTCCCCGAAGCCGAGGAGTCCGCCATGTCCTGCGTCAGAACCATGGCAACAAGACGCTCCGCCGTCGTCAGCTTGACAGACAGGTGAGTCATCTGGTTTAGTATCCGGTAACCCATTGGGAGGGTCCTTTCTGCCCGCCCCGGCGTTTCCGGTGCCGGGGCGGGCACTTTTTTCAGTACTTGTAGTTGTCTCGGCTCGGCCATGGGCCGCCCATGCCCACCGTGACGTCCAGGAGGGCGTAGACAGCCCCCAGCGTCCGCAGGGACATGTAGTAGGCGCTTGGTCTACTTCCCGTGCCGCGCTCATGGCGCAGGAGGCCGCGCTCCTCAAGGCGGCGGATCTGCCTACGGAGGGACATCGGGTGCATGCCGGTCGCGTCCCCCAGGTCCGTGAGACTCAGCCTACAGAACGCCTCCAACTCACGGGGAGACGCGCCCGGGACCTTGATGTCAGTCCGGAAGATGGCCCTGACTATCTCGCGCAGAATGCGCCAATCGTTGTCGGTAGGCATGACCGAGGGCCCCTGCGGCCTACCGGGTGTTCCTTTGCTCATGGGCAGACCCTACCACACAGGCGTCCCTCCCGCAACCAGCCCCCCCTCCTTTGCGATGAAACCTTCCCCCCCGCGACTAGGCCCCCTCCCACGCACAACTAGGCCCCCTTCCACGCACAACTAGGCCCCCTTCCACGCACAACTAGGCCCCCCTGAGGGGGGCCCTACCCATCCTGTCTTATCCATTCTGTCTTATCCATCCTGCCCTAAGACGCGCGCGCACGCGCGAGGGGCCGCCGCTCGGGCAGGCGCCCCAACCGGACGCCCCACCTGAGCAGCCGCCGGAGGGCCGTCCACACTCCCTCGCAGCCCTTCAGCCCCCTGGGAGCTGGTACACCTACCCCACCCCCCGCCCCCCCCCCCCCCCC
>ERZ773066.196-NODE-196-length-34891-cov-6.086864_pt1 | contig 34891 bp, 52 predicted proteins | sample MGYA00580573_ERZ773066 | MGnify/ENA primary metagenome ERZ773066 (study PRJEB29015, sample SAMEA2738128) | human oral metagenome | biome: human oral; feature: human-associated habitat; material: saliva | place: China | collected 2203 ... | reverse complement strand
CCCTGTTACCACGTTTGACATTTTCGGAAAGGTTGGCGCTGTAATATTCCGCCATGCTTTCCATTAAGCCCTCCATGATTATTCCCTCTGCACTGTCGGATATGTTTTCCATTGCACTATATATCTTTACGCCGTTTTTCTTCAGTTTAGAACGATATATGGCGCTATCATAACGGTTGCGGGCAAATCTATCAAGTTTCCAAACGATAACAGCCTTAAAGTGCTTATTTTCGCTATCCCTTATCATTTTTTGGAATGACGGGCGATTATCTGATGTTCCTGTTTTGGCTTCATCAATGTATTCATTGATTATCTCAAACCCGTGTTCTTCAGCGTACCGCTTGCAATCTCTTAATTGCCCCGTGATAGACTCTTCACGTTGTCCTGAAGAAGAGAAACGGGCGTATATCACCGCTGGTATGTAATTTTCCATGTTATCTTCCTTTGTGTGTTATAATTAAATTCCAATAGCCGAATGAGGTAGGGGAACAGTCACATATAGTGGCTGTTTTTCGTTTATATAATACTTTCTTTAGAACAATACCAAATCAGTCTTCCTATAACAGATACTGGAACAGTACCGTCTTTTATAATTAGTGGGTGATGTTCAGGGTTAAATGAAACTGGTTCAAGTACATAACTATCCGTCAATCTGTAAAACTTCTTAACTGTTGCATCGTCACCATTTACCATGATAGCGCCTATTTCTCCATTTTCTAATGTGCTTGTCTTTTCAAATAAACCTATACAGCCGTCAGGCAAAACCTTGTTCATGCTGTCGCCTTTGATTTGTAATGCAAACACTTCTTTATTTGCAAAACGTGACGGATATTCAATTTCACCGATGATGTCTTCTATTGCTTCTAAAGGTGTGCCAGCTGGAACAACGCCTATAACGTTTGTGCGATTATACATAATTCCATAATCATTTTCAGTATTGGAATTACCTAATAAGTAATCAATGGAAACATTAAATAATTCTGCAAGTTTTTCAATTACTTCTAATGACGGCTCAGACTTTCCGTTCTCCCAATATGAAATGCCTGTTTTTGTCATATCAAACTTATTTGCTATATCTTCTTGGGTGTATTTGTTTTGAATGCGTAATTTTTTAAAAACATCAGAGAATTTGTTTTTCATATATAATGTTACCTTTCGTATTACAAATATAGTACTTTTTTTGATAACAGTAAATTAAATTGTAATATCAGAAAGAAAAATTACTATAAATGTAAATTTTTTATTGACAATAAGTTACATAAAAAGTAATATATAGACATGGTAGTTACCTAATAGGTAACTTAGAAAGGGGAAATAATGAATAGAGAATTGATTGGTTTAATGGCGAAATTTGATATTACAAAAGAGAAAATGGCAACAGTCATCGGTGCTTCAGCGCCTACATTCCGCAAAAAGTTGGAAACAAGAATGTTTACTCAATCAGATATTGATAAGATGCTAAATTATTTACGCCGTTATGACAAGACAATATCAGAAAACGCTTTTTTTAACGAATTATAGTTACAAAAAATGTAACTAAGAAAGGAGGAACGTATGGAACAAATGGAACGAAAAGTATTAGGAACAATCAACGCATTGTGTGATTGGATACAAGCAGAATTAGAAAATGCCTCCAGCGTGCAGACTGAAAGCATTTTGCCAGCGGTTATTGAAGCAACCGCCAAATTAGTTGAACAAGCAAATCATATCTATTAAGAGTTTAGTTTTTCTTCTTTGATGTCATGTTGGTGTTTCTTAATTTCAGTATAAGCAGATAAGTACACTTCCAACATCTCAGCAGGGCTTGTATCCTTGTCGCAATGATTTTTGACATAAAGAATTGCTAACTCATTAACAAAGTCACTCATTATTATTCACCTCCCTTCAAATCAATTATAGGAGGTTAGAAAGGAAAACATGAACGAATTATTAAAGATTGATACTTCAAATGCAGAACGTATCACAGTATCAGCAAGAGATTTACACAAAGCATTAGAAGTAAGCACAGACTTCAATCACTGGTTTACAAGAATGTGTGAATACGGTTTTGAAGCACAAAAAGACTTTACGACATTTTTGTCCGAAAGTACCGGCGGAAGACCGTCACAAGATGCACAAATCACAGTAGATATGGCGAAAGAAATCGCAATGTTACAACGTACAGAAAAAGGCAAAGAGGTAAGAAAATACTTCATTCAAATTGAAAAAGAATGGAATAGCCCTGAGCGAGTAATGGCAAGAGCCTTGACGATTGCTAATAAGACAATCGCTACATTAGAGCTGGAAAATAAGGAAATGAAGCCTAAAGCCTTATTCGCTGATGCTGTTGCACAATCGGACACCAGCATTCTTGTATACGACCTTGCGAAGTTGATTTGCCAAAACGGCGTGAAGATTGGCGGTAATCGCTTGTGGACATGGCTAAGAGATAACGGGTATATCTTCAAACACTCATGCGAGCCTACACAGAAGAGTATGGAAATGAAGTTATTTGAAGTCATTGAAAGAACAGTCCAAAGAAGCGGACATGATCCAAAAGTTACACGCACAACGAGAGTTACTGGCAAAGGGCAAGTGTACTTCATCAATAAGGTTTTACAAGATTATGGCAATCAAAAAAACTGATATTCAATCACTCAACTATCTTGCGTTACAAGTGCTAAACGATAAGCAGAACGAACCCGAATTCAAAGCAAGATATGAAGAGTGGAAAAAGAAAAAAGGCGCACCCACCCCAAAGGAAAGCGCCAAGTGATAGACCAAAACTATCACTCTCATTTTAACACAGAAAGAGAGATAAAGAAAAATGATTAAAGCAGAAAATCGTGGCGGTGAAGTTGCATTTCAAGCAGAGGGAAGCGCGCTTGATTTAGCACAAGAACTTTTGGCAATTAGAGAATTCATTAAGAGAAATCCTGAAGTTGAACAAATGGCGGATTTAATAGAAACGATTTCAGATGTCGAAAGACAGGATTTTGAAAGCCCTGAAGAACTTGAAGAGAGTTTGACGTCGAATAAGGACGGTAGAACACATACGGAAGACGTGATAAAAAAGGCGTTTGGGAAGAAGATGAACTAACTATGAAAACACTACAAAACACAATTAAAACAGCATTAGTCGTGGTTCTAGGGCTTGCATTCATCGCATATATGCTAGGCAACGCTGTACTTCAATACTCTTATTCCCAACGTCCTTTGACAGCTGAAGAAATGGCAGAGTAAGGCTATGAAGATGATATGCACGCATTGTCAAAGGATATTCAATGACGATGACATGAACAGCCATTATGGCTACATAGACTACTCATACAGAGAATACAGAACATGTCCATATTGCGATAGTGAAGACGTGGAAGAAGTCGAGGAAATAGACCATGAAGAAGATTGAAATAGTTAAACTTGGCAATCCTGAATTTAATAACAAATACGAAAAACCACAGAAAAAGCCAAAACACATTAGAAAAGTGGATTGGGAGGGTAAAAGAAATGGATTTACAAGCAAGATATAACCGATTAAAAGAACAAAACCGCATGCTGATTGAAGAAGCAAAGCGGTATGAAAAGCAAACTGAAGACTTGCAAAGAAAAATCAGCAAGTTAGCAGAACTTAACCAAAAGGCGTTTGAAGTAAACATCGAACTAAGTCACAAGTTGCTTACTTACGACAAGTTAGAACAAGTCAAACGCTTACCAGTACATGAGGGGAAAAATGAAAACAGATAATCAAAGAAGAGAATTTGAATTTGCACTTGAAACAGTGCTAAAGGCGGCAGATAGCAAAATCAAAACAGTAAAAATAAACTGGGACGAAAGAGATATGGAATTTAGGGAAGCCGCCAAAACAGTAACAGTTACATACAGCAATGATCATGAAATCAAAGTAAACGTTGCAATGGACTCATGGAAAGCAATTATCCGTGATGTTTTGAAACAAGTATAAACAGGAGGAATAAATAATGGACAATCAAGACACAATTTTCTTGCAAGATAGCAAGCCTACAACAAAAGCAGAACCAAAGAAAGAAGTTAAAGCAAAGACTAATGAAATGAACGTTTATCAAAAATTAGCGATTGCACGTGCAGAATTAGGCAATCGACCTTTGAAGAAATCAGGCTTCAATAAGTTTTCGGGATTTTCTTACTTTGAACTAAGCGACTTCATTTCAGAAATCACCAAGATTTTTAAGGATTTGAACCTTGTTTCAGTTTTCAAAATCAAGCCGAATGATTTAGGCATTGAAACGGCGTACATGGACATCGTCAATGCTGACAATCCAAATGACATTGTATCTTTTGAAGCAAGCACAGCAGAAGCGGCTGTTAACGGCGCATCAACAATTCAAGTATTAGGTGCAAAACATACATACATGCGCCGTTACTTATGGCTAGAAGCAATGGAAATTGCCGAAAACGATGCACAAGATGCACAGGATAAATCTAAAGAAGAAAAGCCAACAACACAAAAACAGCTGGCATTAGCATCGTTAGGGCAAGTAAAAATTCTATCGGCACAAGATCCCGAACGTATAAAGAAGATGCTTGAATACTACCATGTACAAGAAATCAAAGACCTAACAATGATGCAAGCAAGCGAAGCAATCAAGACATTTAGCAAAGATAAGAAAGAAGAGGAAACACCTAATGAGTAATGAAATCAAAATCGTTGAAAATCACATTGAATTACCTGAAGCGGTACGCTTTGCGTTGCAAAAGTTAAAGGAATTTCAAATTACCAAGCAAGAAATGGACAATCAAGAAAAGGAAATCAAGCAAGCAATTCAAAAGGCAATGGAAGAACACGGCATTAAGTCATTTGAAAACGAAGATGTCAAAATCTCTTATGTTGCGCCTACACAGCGTGTTTCCGTTGATACAGCCAAAATGAAAGAAGAGGGCATTTATGACTTCTATACAAAGGCGAGTGAAGTCAAAGCAAGTGTCCGATTGACTTATAAATGATTGAATTCATACCTGACTATCATGTGTACTTAGTGGACGGAATTATTACACCGTCCGCTACACAGATAATTAGAGGACTTATGGGGGATATGTACTCAAATATCCCTCAATATATCCTCAACGCTAAAGCAGATTATGGAAACACAGTCCATGACCTCATAGAACGCTATTCCTTGGGCGAAAACGTGGACGGACGATACAATACTCATTCTTACGAAAGCATAGCATTAAAGCGCTTTAAAACGCTTCAGGAAGAGAACGGTATCGACATACAAGCATGTGAACAGCCTATGGTTTACTACCACGAGGGAAACCCGTTGTATTGTGGCACGTATGACATGATTGGGACGGTGGACGGGAAACATGCAATCATTGACATTAAAACTACATACCAGTACCACCCGTTGTACTTAAGTTACCAGCTAACGCTATACAAAATGGCGTATGAACAAATGACAGGTGAAAAGATAGAAAAAGCCTATTGTGTGTGGCTTCCTAAGAAAGACTTAGGACAACTGTACGAGGTTGAATTGCTAGACGAAAAGGAACTCTTAAAGGTGGTTACTGATAGTGAAACAGCGTACTGATAGCATTCTTCAGACAGAGAAGAAATGCTTTATCACTGGATCATACAACGTGTGCTTACACCATTGCATTTGTGGCACAGCAAATCGCAAGAAGTGTGATGAGTGGGGATTGTGGGTATGGCTCAATCCTGAAGTACACAATGCATTACATACAACAAAGCCGTCATTACGCTATGCATTACAGCGAAAGGCACAAGAAGCCTTTGAAAAGTTGTATGGCCACGAAAAATTTATGGAGGTATTTCATAAAAATTACCTATGAACAAAGACTATGACATGTGGCTAGAAATAGAAAAACTAGCCAATACATTAAACGTTACAATCGAGGATTTTTATAAAGCTGGAATTGAGTTAGCGAACAGCGAAGCCAACTATCAAATCAAATTACGCGCTCAGGCGCTCATAGAACGCGCACAGGGCGTGCCAGTTACCATGATAAGTACTTTTATCAAGGGACATGCTGAAGTCGCTGAATTGCGCCAAAAACGCGATATATGCGAAAGCCGATATAAAATGCTGGAAAACAAAATCAATTCAATCAAATTACAGATGCGAGTGTTAGATGCACAGGCAAGCAGAGAGTGGACTAAAAATGACTGAATACGTTAAGAAATTTGAAGTCTTAAAGATTATTCAGGAAGCAATGAAAAAGTGTTCTCATACACACTTGGCTACATTGCAACTGTTAGAAAAAGAATTGATGAACATGCAACCAGTTAGGTTGGGTGAAGCCGTTACAGCGCTAGAACGTGCCTATTTTGGAACGGTACACACTAACGAAAATTTACAGCGAAAAATGACTTACAAAATGGACGATTACACCGATAATTGCAATCTAAAAGAAAAGAGGAAATTCAGACATGATAAATAATGTGGTTTTGGTCGGAAGACTAACAAAAGATGTTGAGATAAGAAAGACACAAAGTGGACTATCTGTTGCATCATTCACCGTTGCATGTGATAGACGATTATCACAGGAACAAAGAAACAATAACGAACAATCGGCGGACTTCATCAGTTGCGTTGCATGGCGTGGAAGTGCTGACTTTCTAGGGCAATATTCCCACAAGGGCGACACGGTAGGTGTTGAGGGACGAATTCAGACACGCAGCTATGATCGTGACGGGCAAAAAGTTTATGTAACTGAAATCATTGCTAATTCTGTATCAATCTTGCACAGTACACAGCCAAGACAAGCACAGGCACAAACTCAGCCACAGCAACAAGCACAGAATGAAACTACACAAGCAAATGATCCAATGGAAGACTACCTAAACGGATATGAAATCAATTCTGACGAGTTGCCATTCTAAGAGGTTCATATATGGCAGAAAGAAGAATGTTTACCAAGAAAATCACAGATGATGACCATTTCTTAAATCTATCCTCACCAGCTCAAGCGCTGTATTTGCATCTATCCATGAATGCAGATGATGACGGCTTTTGCAATCAAATCACGGCTTCAATGTTCAAGGCGCATGCAAGCGTTACAGACCTTGAAGCCTTACTGAAGAATAGATACATTTATCAATTTGATAGTGGCGTTATCGTGATTAAACATTGGCGCATGGCTAATGCATTAAGAAAAGACAGATACACGCCTACAGCATTCAAAAATGAAATGGCAATGCTAAAAGTTAGTGAGAATGGCGCGTATAAATTCCCTGATAGTAATGATGCGGTTGCCGAACGGTTGCCAACTGGTTGCCAAATGGTTGCCGAACGGTTGCCACAGGTTAGTATAGGTAAGGTTAGTATAGATAAGAATAATAAAAACAATATATCGTGCAACGAAAATTCAGAAATTGAAGTTTTAGATCAAAAAGAAATGTGGTTTGAGAGTTTTTGGGAAATTTACCCTAAGCATCAAGACAAGAAAAAGGCAAAGCAGAAATTCTTAAAACTATGCACTAACGAAAAGGAATACAAAGAAATCATGGACGGACTCAGAAACGTACTTCCTGTGTGGGCTAAGAAAGACACAAAGTATATACCTATGCCAACAACATGGCTAAATGGTGAACGCTGGAATGATGAAGTGGACATGAATTTGTATGAGTTACCGTTCTAATGCAAGAAACACAGATTAAAGACTTACTGAAGACTTTAAGAAGTCGCTTTCCTGAATATTACGCACGAAAAGAAAAAGAAGAAATCATAGAGATTTACAACTCATTTGTATTAGCACTGAGTGACATTGAACAATTAGCCGTGGTGGGTGCTTTAAAAGACTATCTAAGAAACGATAGAACGGGCTATCCACCAACGGCAGCTCAACTAAGAACAAAGGCAAAAGCAATGCCTGAGTACATGTGGGCGCAGATGTTAGAAGAAAAACAGCAACCACTAGCAATAGCTGGAAAGCAGAGAACAAGACGTGAAATATTGCTAGATTGTGCTGTACTTATTGCTACACATGATGTTGATACAAAAGATGAATTAGTGAAGTGGTGGAATGAATATGCTGATAACACACCACTAACAGATGAAGAAATAGAGAAAGTGTGGAACAGAGTACATGAGAACAAAACAGCAGAAAATAGAGTTGTTTAACGATAGCTTTCAAAATTACAAACGCTATCAAATACCAAAAGCACAATTGGTTATTGCTGATATTCCGTATAACTTGGCTGAAAATGCATATGCAAGTAGTCCGTCTTGGTATGTGGGGGGGGACAACAAGAACGGTGAAAGCAAGAAAGCAAAATCAGCTTTCTTTGATACAGACGGTTATTTCAAAATTCCTGAATACATGCACTTTTGCTCAAAGATGCTAATTAAAGAGCCAAAAGAAGCAGGGAAAGCGCCAGCAATGATCGTGTTCTGTGCCTTTGAGCAGATGCAACAAATCATCGAATATGGCAAGAAATACGGATTTATGAAAAGTTATCCGCTTGTATTTGTAAAAAACTATTCAGGACAAGTGCTAAAGGCAAATATGAAGATAGTCGGCGCTACTGAGTATGCGGTTGTTTTGTACCGTGATAAATTACCGAAATTTAATAACAACAATCGCATGATATTCAACTGGTTTAAGTGGGAAAGAGATACACAAACACCGAAGATACACCCTACACAGAAGCCAGTACAGTTATTGAAGCAACTAATAGAAATATTTACAGACGAGGGCGATGTGGTTATTGACCCTTGCGCTGGTAGTGGCTCAACACTAAGAGCATGTGCAGAAATAAATAGATCTTGTTACGGTTTTGAAATCAAGAAAGACTATTACAAATTAGCAAAGCAGAAAATTTTAAAAGATGTACAGCAAAGTTTGATTTTGTAAAAGGAAAGGATAAGGAAAACTTATGAAGAACAAAGAAAAATATGATTTAAGAGATATTTCATACGATCTTGAAGTGGATAGGGGTGGATATGATTTTGTTATTTATTACACTTCTATGGAAATTTATAGAGAGTTTTTTAGCGGTTCTATTTCAACATGCAGTACTTTCACAAAATGGTTGGAAGCAGAATATATTCCAAATATTCTAACTGAAAAAGAAAATGCTTATTTATCAGCGGTTATCAAGCCGTTTAGAGATAGAGTTAAATGTGTTAAAAAAATAGTTCATAAAAGAGAATTTTTAAAATTTTTCTTGGAAGATGAATCTATTGCATTTCCATACTTTGAAAAAGGCACAATGTACAAAGGTATGGAAGAAGGAAGGGAATACACCTTAGAGGACTTAGGGCTATGAAGAATAAAGAAAAATATAATCTAGCACACCTACACATAGTAGAACTCACCGAAACAAATATACTTGGCATCAATATAACTTATGTCGAAATCGAATATGACGGAAAAATCGTAAAAAATTATGCGTGCAAAAATGAAGCTGGCATTAAAAAATTTCTTGAATGGCTAGAAGAAGAATACAAACCCGAAATTCTAACCGAAAGAGAAAAGGCTTATTTGTCAGCGGTTATCAAGCCATTTAGAGATGTGGTTCTATGGATTAAAAAAGAGAGCATAGAGGGATACAAGGAAGAATGGATATCAATCGGATATAAAGGAAAAAATAATAATGGATTTGGAGTCGCAGCATTGCCAAACTTTAAAACCGGAACCATTTACAAAGGCATGGAAGCAGATAAGGCGTACACCTTAGAGGAGTTGGGGTTATGAAATATGATTATATGCAAATAATCACTTTACCAAACAGAAAAGGTAAATATTTGGCACTTGTGAAAGGCAATAAAATGACAGTAGTTGCAAGATTTATAAATGATGAATGCATGCAAGAATTTCAATATTTTGTTATTACAGTTATGCCGGAGGATAAGCAATGAGTTACAGAAAGTCATTAAGTTATATTGCGCGCCAGCTGAAGAACCCAAACGACAGCAATGCTTTTAAGGACATGGAAGAATTAGTGGAACGTGCTACACCAAAGCAAGTTAAAAACAGAACGGCAATCATGTCTTACAACAAAACACATATTCTAAATCACGTTGGATATTGTCCAGTGTGTGATAAAGCGGTGTCACATAGCGCATTTGTGGCTAAAGACGGCGTGTTTTGTGACGATTGCGGGCAAGCGCTAGATTGGGGGAAGTAATGAAAAGTGAAGAAATAGGAATACTGGAAGCACGAAAAACACCAGTATTCACGATTGAAGAAGTTGAAAAGATGCTTGAATGCGAAAAAACATTGCTGGAAAACAAACCAGTCACACGTGAAGTTTACATGAGCCAGCTAAGCGTGATAAACACTATCAAAAAGCAATTTGAATTAGCATTCAATGGAAAGTGTAAGAAACTATGATAACAAAAGAGAAATTTCAATACACAGACGGAAAAATGAAAGGCTTTAGGCACACAATCGCAATGATCATGCAACTAGGCGATAGGTTGGAAGAGCTGGCAAGCACACTTTCAGGAAACACGCTAAAATCACCGTCTATCAAATCGCCTGAAGAAGCGAAGTATCAAAGCGGCACGCGGATATTCCACGATAACCTAATAGCGCTATGTGCTGAAGAAGAGGAAACACGGAAAGAGTACGATAGATACGAAAGAGAATATAAAGACTATGCTACATTCTTTCGGAAGTTAGAAGATAGCGAAATAGAAATCTTACGCCTTAGATACGAAAACGGGTTCGATTATGTCACGATAGCAAAAATACTATACACATCTCATGGGTATGTTTATAAAAAAATATGTCAAATTTTAGATAAATGGTGATTTGTGGAAATCGCCACGCTAAAATGATGTTATAATGGCAATAGGCAAAAACCATGAGAGAAATTTCGTGGTTTTTTTCTGCATAGACTGGAAGATAACTTTCTTCATTTGTTTTCCAAAAATAACCTCATGTACTCATAAAATCTCCTTTTGCTTTCTTCCAGTCTATTTAGTTAGAAAGGGACACAATGGAATTTGTTAAAGTCAAGATAAGTGACATATTGCCAGCTGAATACAATCCAAGAAAAGAATTGAAGCCTGATGATGAAGAATTTATCAAGATTAGCAATTCCATTGATGAATTTGGATATAGTGAGCCGATTATTGTCAATAAAGATATGACGATTATCGGTGGACATCAGCGGTTAAACGTGCTGAAGTACAAAGGCGTTGAAGAAATCGAAGTGGTGAAGTTGGACTTGCCTAAGAGTAAGGAAAAAGCATTGAACATAGCCTTGAATAAAATCACGGGCTATTGGGATATGGACAGATTGACTGATTTATTGCTTGATTTAGGCAATGACGGCTATGATCTAGAACTCACAGGATTTGACATGGACGAAATAGGCGGTTTATTCAGCGAACCTGAAGAAAAAGAAAACGCTAGAATGAACACGGTGAACCATTACAACCTACAAATCTATGATGAAACGGAAACAGACGGCTTCTATCAAATGCCAGTAATACAGAATGACGGGTTTATCCCAAGTGATTTAATAGGTTTCAACTATGCGATGACTAGCAAGAATAAAAACGTGGGTATTCATTGCTTTGTTGATGACTATCAGTTTGAGCGCCTATGGAATAGACCTGACGAGTACGTGGATATGCTAAGCGAGTATGAATGCGTGCTGAGTCCTGATTTTAGCCTATATATGAATATGCCTATGGCGATGAAGATTTGGAACGTGTACCGCTCACGCTTGCTAGGGCAATATTGGCAAAGCAAAGGCATCAAGGTGATACCTACAATCAGTTGGGCGGAAGAAGACACATTCACATTCTGTTTTGACGGAATACCTGAAAAGTCTATTGTTGCTATTAGTACGATTGGCGTTAAAAGGGAAGATGAAGCATTTGAGGTATGGAAAAACGGCGTTGATGCAATGATACAGAAAATCAAGCCTGAAACGATACTTGTATATGGTGGACAAGTTGAGTATGATTATGGCGAAAATATAAAGGTGATTTATTTTGATAATAAAGTCACAGAAAGGTTGAAGAAAAATGGAAAGAAGTAAATTTATAGATAATCTTGAAATAACTGGTAAATACTTTCTAAAAGACGGAAAGCACGAAATCGAAGTATATACAGAATGCGTGCTAGGAATTGACGGTAAGAGAAGAAAATACAAGTCCTATGATGAATTGTTTGATGTAAAGATTGATAACGTAACAGTCGGTGAATTAGTCGATAAGTTGAAGCATTATGATCAATCCTTCAAGTATCACATTCCAGTTATGTTTTTTAACGAAAAAGGGGACGAAGTCGAATAATCGAAAAAGCACTTAAACGGTGCTTTTTATTTTTATGGAGGAAAAGAAAAAATGGGTGGACGTGGCGCAAAAATAGCAATTGGAACAAATGCAGGCGGTGGAGGTTCTAGAAATGGAAACGCAGATGATAGAGAACTTGCAGCGCGTGTGAATAGACTCTACAAAGGGAATAAGCAATCTATCGACAACATGCGTATGAATTTTAGAAACGAAGTTATAAACGATAACATAGAACACATGATTGCTGTCGATAGTGACGGATTTGCACATGTTATGCGCCGTGGCGATAGTGGTTCTGTCGGCATACGTAATGAAGAAGTTGCTGGAAAGTTTGTTTTTCATAATCACCCTGATAGAGCAAATGGTGATAGCGGCGGCACATTCTCACGTGCAGACTTGGCTGTAACAGCAGAAAATGACTCACTTGGTATTGGCGCATCAGAAAGAAAAGGCGACTGGATTTTTGCAAAAACAAAGAACTTCAAACCAAAGGAATTTGTGAAGGGGTTACAAAAATCACCAGTGACAAATACTGTTATTGTTGTCGGCAATGAAACAAGCGCGCAGGCGTATGAAAGAACACAAAAGCAAACAATGAATTGGCTAAGAGCAAATCAAAAGCGCTATGGTTATAAATTCACTTTCAAAGAAGATAAAACATTAGGCGCTGGCGCAGTACCACAGAGTGAATTACTAAATAGAAGAAACAAAAAAGGAAAGGTGATCTAATGTGGGCGGAAGAGGTGCAAAGATAGCCATAGGTTCAGCTGGTGGACTTAATAAAGAATTGATAAAGCGAGCAAATAATCAAAGTAGCGCTTACGAAATGGGCGACTCAATCAATAGAGAATACGAAAACAATATAAAAGAAATCAGAGAGTTAAATATTTCTGACACAGAAAAGCAAAACGCTATAAAAGAACTAACAAATCTTTCTAATGATGCGTTAAAAGCGCAAGTGCAAGCGCCAAATCCATATACAACCGGCCGTGCAAAACTTGATATTGGAAAAAATAGAGAAAAAAGCAATATCGCATTAGAAAAGAGAGAAGCCGTAAAAAATTACATGGAAAAGGTAAGAAAACAATCGGCTACAAACAAAAAAGCGAACGAGCAGAAAGAACTCTTAACAGCAATGCAAATAGCATTAAAAGATAAGAAATTGGAATTCACTATAAACGGGAAAACATGGAAAAGAAATTCATTACGTTCAAAGTCATTTTATAACGAGTTATAGAAAGGGTATAGCATGGGTGGACGTGGCGCAGAAATAAAAATAAAAACACATGAAGATACTGATATTTTAGAGTGGTACGGAAGCGGTGATGGAATGTGGGTAAACAATCAGCTAAGAGGTTTGAACAATGAAATAACACTCACAGATGAAGAACTAAGCAGAATATCACGATTAGACAAAGCCACGAACGAAAAAGTAAAGGAAGATACGCTATATAGAAGTGTTGATGCAAGCGCCATATTTGGAAAAATGACACAATCACAATATGAATACTTGCAGAACTATATCCAAGACGGTGAAAACGCACTTGGCAAAGGTGCTTATGCACAAAAGGTAATGGCTGAAGCAAAGCGAATGGCAAATGCGCCGCTGAACAAAATCATTACAGACAAAGGATACATGAGTACCACTACAGATAGCGCAATAGCGGAAGAGTGGGGCGGCTTCACTGGATCAAGCAAACCAGTCGTCCTGAAAATCAAAACAAGCAAAAACACACGTGGAAAGGACATTTCATTTTTAGATAAAAACGTGTCCGAAGACATGGCACAAAAAGAAAGACTATTGAAGCGTGGGCAATCATACATACCGAAAAAGGTATATATGAAAAACGGCAACATTTATGTTGATGTAAGTATGATTTGAGCATCATAGAAAGGACGGGCGAGAAATGGCGAATAAGAGCCAAAAGGGGAAAAATGATAAAGACGTCAAGGAAACCAAAAAGACGGCTAAAACGAGCCAAAACAAGCCCAAAACGTCAAAAAATAAGGGACATGATAACCTAATTCCAGTTACAAAGAGAAGTAAGGAAGAAGCAAGGGCTATCAGCCGCAACGGTGGCATCAAGTCAGGGCAGACAAGAAAACGCAAGAAAGAACTAAGGGAAACCTTTAAAGCGTTGCTATCTTTGCCACCAACACAAAGGGATAAAGAAACAGTCGCTAAGGCTTTAGGCGTTGAACCCGAAGTAATAGAGTCACAAGAAACCATATTAGCCGTTGCAATGATGTCACAAGCCCGAAAGGGCAACGTCAAAGCATTTGAAGCGGTGAATAGAATTGTAAACGGGGAAAGCCTAACGGATAAAGAAGACATCAAGATACGGCGTGCAGAATTAAAGATGAAGCAAGAAAAGCACGCTATCGAGATGGAACAATACGAAGCAGAACACAAGAAGAAAGACGGTACGAAATATAAGGGAATTCCAACCTTGTATATAGCGCCGTCTTTTTCTCAATTCATTTGGGACGTTTATCACCATGAAGTACATGAATTTGTCAATGAGGGTGGACGTGGTAGCACGAAATCCTCATGTATAGGTTTAGCAATCATTGATCTAATGATGCAAGACGAAAACTATAACGCGTTAGTCATGCGCCAAGTATCGAACACTATCAAAGACTCAGTGTATAACCAGCTTAAATGGGCTATTGATAAATTGGAATTAGACAGTGAGTTTAAGTGTACGAAATCCCCTATGGAAATCACGCGCACAGCAACGGGGCAGAAAATATTCTTCCGTGGTGCTGACGACCCTTTGAAGATTAAGTCCATTAAACCTGAAAAGGGCTATATCGCTATTGTTTGGTTTGAAGAGTTAGACCAATTCTATGGTAGCGAAACAGTCAGAAACATAGAACAGTCAGCCGTGCGTGGTGGTGATAAAGCGTGGATATTCAAGTCATTCAACCCACCGAAGACGGCTAACAACTGGGCTAATGAGTACGTGCTAACGCCAAAAGCTGGAATGAAAGTATATCATTCAACATATTTAGACGTGCCAAAGGAATGGCTGGGTAAAAACTGGCTAGATGAAGCGGAAGCATTGAAAGAGATAAACCCTAAGGCTTATGAAAATGAGTATTTGGGTAAGGTAAACGGAACTGGTGGCAACGTATTTGAAAACGTGACTATCAGAGAAATCACAGATGAAGAAATAAACAACTTCAACTATACGTATAACGGTTTGGACTGGGGATGGTTTCCTGACCCGTTAAACTTCACGCGTTGTTGCTATGACAGCGCACATATGACTTTATACATTTACGCAGAATTCAGGGCTAATAAGATGCCTAATGAAGACGTGGCGGAAGTGTTGAAGAATGAATTCAAGATTGGTGATGAAATCGTGACATGTGATAGCGCAGAAAATAAGTCTATTGCTGACTTGCGAGCGTTTGGTATCTCAGCACGTGGCGCAGAAAAAGGCGCTGGAAGTGTGGCGTATTCTATGAAGTGGCTATCTTCACTAAAAGAAATCGTGATAGATAGCAAGAGATGCCCTAATGCAGCTATGGAATTCACACATTATGAATACATGCGCGACAAAGACGGGCAAGTAATCAGTGGCTATCCTGACAAAGATAACCACAGTATAGACAGCGTACGATACGCATTAAACCCTGTTTGGAAGAAGAAAGGGCAATGATGAACATACTTAGAAAGATTATTGATTTTATCAAGGGGGTATATGAAAAAATGTTTGGAAGCACACAACTTGAAAAACTAACTGGCAAGCGTGTAATTCTATCACAACCAATGATTGAACGATTGGAACTATGGGACAAAATGCTATGCGGAAAAGCGCCGTGGACGGACGAAACAGAAAACTATTCAGGCGTTAAAAGTCTAGGGCTAGAGGGCGCTGTATGTTCGGAATTTGCTAATGTGACTTTATCCGAAATGGAAACAAGTTTGGATAATGACAAGTTAAATGAACTTTATCAAAAGGCGCTAAGAAACTTCAATGAACACTTTCAAACTGGGCTTGGCTTAGGTTCTATGGTTATCAAGCCTATTGGAAACACTGGAAACGTTGAATACATTCCAGCTGATAGAATTATCCCCTTTGAATTTGGCGATGACGGAAGCCTTAGAAAAGTTGCATTCATTCAAGTTAAGGAAGTTAGCGACAAAGAAAAATATTATCGCTTGGAATTCCATGAACTAACATCAGAGGGCTTGCGAATTCAAAACAAGGCTTATAAAGGCGTGAATGGGGAAATTGGAAATCAAGTGCCTTTAACTTCAATCGAAGAATGGGCGCAGCTATACGAAGATATACTCTATCAGGGTATGGATCGCATGGACTTTGGCTATTACAGAAATCCATTGCCTAACAGAATTGATAAAAGTAAGAATGGCGTTTCTATTTTTGAAAAGGCTATCGAGCAAATCAAGAAAGCAGATCAGCAATTCGGGCGTTTGGACTGGGAATATGCGAGCGGTGAGCGCTTTGTATTTGCTGACTATACAACGGTGAAGAAAGCAAAAGACGGCTCATTTAGCATGCCAAAAAGCAAAGAACGCTTACTCATTCCATATGATGCAGATACAACGAACGGTGATAAGACATTAGACGAATTCAGCCCAACGATGCGTGATGCTTCATACATCGCTGGATTGAATGAATATAAGCGACTGGTAGAGTTTAATTGTTGTCTTGCCTATGGTGATTTATCTAAAAACGAAAGCGTGGAAAAGACAGCAAAGGAAATCAAGGCAAGCGAAAACCGCAAATATAACATGGTGAACGCTATCCAAATGAACTTGAAATCATGCTTGGAAGACTTAGCACATGCTATCGCGTTCTATCAAGCCATGTTTACAACTGATTTTGGCTTTAATTGTACATTCCACGACTCAATCAAGACGGACGAAGAAACAGAACGCGCACAAGATCGCATTGATGTTGCTAGTGGCTTTATGTCGCCTGTTGAGTATCGAATGAAATGGTACGGTGAAGACGAAGCAACAGCCATGAGCAAGATTGCAGAAATCAGGGGAACAATCACAGAGGGTGAACAGCCTTAATGTTCAGTGAAGAAGACCTAAAAAAAGTACCTGAATTTCTAGCGCAATCAATGCAACGGTTGGAAAGCGAGATACTTGCCGACATTATCAGAAGAATAGAACAGGCTGGACACATCACACGTACAGCAGATTATGAACTATACCGCTTGTCACAGTTGAACGGCTTTAATAAAGACTATCGGAAACTCATACAACACGCTTTAGATTTATCCGATGCGCAGATGAAAGAATTGTATGAGCGTGTAATTGCTGACGGGTATGCACGCGATGAAGCGCTTTATAAAGGCGTTGGCGTGGACTTTGTACCGTTATCAGAGAATGCAGAACTATTGCAACTAATGGAAGCCGTGCAGAAACAAACGCTATCAGACATTAGGAACATCACCAACGCATTAGGCTTTACGGTGGACGGGCAATTCAAGAGCGTACAGGGCTATTATGGTGAGTTATTGAATAAAACTTTGATAGAAGTATCAACGGGCGCATTTGACTATAATACAGCGCTAAAAAAGACCGTAAACGAATTGACGGCTAGTGGTGTACGTTACATCGAATACGAAAGCGGAAGACATGATCGCATAGATGTTGCCGTAAGGCGTGCCGTTATGACTGGTATGCGACAAGTCACAGCAAAGATTGAAGATGATAACGCTGAAAAACTACACACAGAGTTATTTGAAGTATCAGCACACCCAACAGCTAGACCATCGCATGCACTATGGCAAGGCAAGATATACACCAAACAGCAACTCATAGACATTTGCGGATTGGGCGAAGCTGGCGGATTGTGTGGTGTGAATTGTTATCACCATTACATGCCATTTGTGAGTGGTTTTAGCGAGCGAAGATACACAGATGAAGAATTATCCAAACTGTACCAAAGAACGCTAGAAACGCACGAATACGGCGGTAAGGAATACACTCTATATGAAGCAACGCAACGCATGCGTGCATTAGAAAGACGAATGCGTGTTCAGGACGAACGAATAGCGCTGCTCAAAAAGGGTAATGCTGATAAAGCGGATATAACGATTATGAAGAACCGCAGAACAGCAACATACAACGACTATAAAGAATTTGCGAAAGCAATGGGCTTGCCTGAAGAAATGGCAAGGGTATTTACAAAAGACTAAAGCGCTATATGCGCTTTTTTCTATTGGCAACTATGCCTTAAATAGTGACTCTTTAGCAGATTGGCGACCTGCTTTAACAACGCCTAATAGGAGGAAGAAATGAAAAAAGAAGAATTGCAAAAGTTGGGACTAACTGACGAACAAATCAATGAAGTTTTTAAGATGAACGGACAAGACGTAAACAGTGCAAAGGGCGAATTAGAGAACGCTAAGAAAGAATTAGAAGACTATAAAGCACAGTTTACTTCAACACAAGCGGAACTTAAGAAGTTGCAAGAATTAAAGCCTGAAGAACTTTCTAAGCAGGTAAGTGATCTAAACGAAAAACTAGCATCACAGAAAGCGGACTTTGAAAAGCAAATCGCAGATAGAAACTTCAACGACTTGTTAGCAAAGACAGTAACAACAGCTGGAGGACGTGAAGCAAAAGCAATCATGCCATTCTTGGACATTGAAGCATTAAAGGCTTCCAAGAACCAAGAAGCAGACATCAAGAGCGCTATTGAAGCGGTAAAGGGTGAGCATGATTACTTATTTACTTCTACCGAACCAGTAAAAAACGCTGTTTCAAGTACAGCAAGCAATACAAATGCAAGCAATACAGCGCTTGATTTTGCAAAATCCGTAATGGGAATTAAAGAAAAATAGGAGGGCTTAGAAAATGCCAAACAACATTCAATTATTTAAGAATTACATCGACCTTTTAGACACAGTCTATAAGCAAGCATCACTTACAGCCGTATTAGACAGCGATACAAGTCTTTTACAAATGACAGCAAATGGTAAGGAATTCTTAATTCCAAAAATGGAAATGGACGGATTAGGTGAATATAGCCGTGTAAATGGCTACCCTATGGGTTCAGTAACATTAGACTTTGAAACAAAAGCACCTAACTTTGACCGTGCGCGTGTGTTCCAAGTTGATAAAATGGACGACATTGAAACAGCAAAGATTGCTTTCGGACGTTTAGCATCTGAATTTATCAGAACAAAGGCTGTTCCTGAAATTGACGCAACACGTTTTGCAACATATTGCGCTAAGGGAACACCAGTTGTTAGCGCTGCTTTAGCAACAGGTGAAGCATGGCTCAAGGCTATTTCCACAGCGGTTGCTGCTATGGACGATGCAGAAGTACCAGCTGAGGGACGTATCCTTTACATCACACCAACTGGCTTACGTGCTATTCAGGACTTAGACACAACTAAATCACGTGAAGTATTAGCATCATTCACAGCAATTGTGAAAGTACCACAGGCACGCTTCTATACAGCAATCAAGTCACTATCAGGCAAGACTGGTGAAGAAAAGGGCGGCTTTGAAAAGGCTACAACTGGTAAGGAATTAAACTTCCAAATCGTACACCCAAGCGCACTCATGCAGGTTGCCAAGGACATCGTGAACAAGATTATTGACCCTGAAACAAATCAGGACGGCGACTGGTGGAAATTCTTCTTCCACTTGTACGGTATCAACGAAGTGTACGAGAACAAGAAGTCAGGCATCTACTCTCACTCTAAGGCTTAATGGCTAAAATCATAGGCGTACTCTTTAACGGTGGGGAACAAATCATCTGTACTGGTGAATTGTCCACCGTTATTGAGTCACAATTAGAAGAAGCAACGGAAGAAAAGAAGCCGAAAGAACCAAAGAAACAAAAAGAAAAGAAGTAAATAGGAGGGTGCATGATATTTGCTGATTATCAGTTTTACAAGGAACAATACCTATTAGGAAAAAGCCCTTTGATACCTGAGAGCGAATTCAAATTTTACGCTAACAAAGCCAGTAACGAAATACTGAACAGAATTAAGTTTGACTTTGACGGTGAACCGATTGAAGAAATGAAGCAGGCTATGTGTGAATTGGCGGAGGTACAATTCAGCCAGTCAAATAGCAATTCTGTAAGTGTTCCGCTAGGCGTTGCAAGCGAGAAAGTTGGAGAATATACCGTCACTTACAAAGGCAATTCAAACATTGAAATCGAGCGTGATTATACGTTAAAAGTGGCAAGTGTTCTTAAAAAGTGGTTAGGTAAGACGGGCTATCTTTACAGGGGTATATGATCATGTACGCAAATACATCATGTACCCTTTATTTACAAAAGAACGGTTATAAAAAAATCTTGATTGATAAATGCTTCTTGACAGACACCAGCATAGCAAGCATGAGCAAGCAAGGGCGCACGTATGAAGAAAGCGCTATGTGCATGTTTAGGGGACACACAGACTTACAGTTTACTAAGGGGAAAGACTTACTGATTGAGGGTGCATGTGAGATTGAAATAGATAGCACAGATGCACGCAAGCAATCAGAAAGCATGGATAAACTGGTAAAAGCTGGCGCATTTACTATCATGCGTGCTGACTATAAAAAGTACGGCACACAGTCTATGCATCACTGGGAACTATCATGCAAATAGTTGGCAAGGTACACTTCAAAGAAGTTGAGCAGCTGTTAGCAGAGCATGGACTCAATGACGGTGGCGAAGTACAGAAGTTTATAGACAATGAAGTTATGCGCCAATCATTACCATACATGCCTAACATGAATGGCGTGTTACAGAACGCAATGATGGCACAAACGGTTATCGGTTCGGGACAGATAAGGCAGAATACCCCATACGCACGCTATCAGTATTACGGCGTGCTTTTCGTTGACCCAATCACCTTAAAGGGTTCATTCTATGATGCCCGTACGGGTAGGCATTGGAGTCGCAAGGGTGTTGCTAAAATACCCGACCCAACTGGAAGAATGCTGAATTATAACACTTCAAAGAATGCATTAGCTGGTTCTCATTGGTTCGATAGAGCAATGAAAGACCACGGCGAAAGCATAGGGCGTGCCGCCGCTAGATTAGCGAAAGGTAGGTTTGTCAAATGAATGTCATTGAAACAATTAAGAAGATTTTAACCGAATGTCCTTTAATGGACGAATTCAACAACAATATTCACATTGACTATATGTCACTTGGTGACGTTAAGGAAATGGACACGGGCGTATATCCACTAGGTACATCGCTAGTAAGCGGGGATATATTAGGTAATAAGAAATATCACATCAATTTCAGTGTATTTGCTGATAGAAAAGCGTATGAAGACTATGATCGCTTGAACAATAGCGGCTTTCTTCTATCGCTTACTTATTACCTAAACCAGCTTAAAGACATAGCAATAACCGAAAACGTAAACGGTGAAGAAAAGAACGGCGTTATAACTAAGATTAGCGCTGGAAATGGCTTACTGTTTAGCGTGCCAAGCGGGGATATAAACGATGGCGTGACGTATCAAATTCAAATCGGTGTGAGTTACACAATATACAAATAAAAGGAGGGCTTAGAAAATGCCAGAACCAGCAAAGACAGTAGAAACAGGAACTATTGGGCGTGAATTCTTGGTGCATTACATCAATGCTACACCAAAGGCAGCAACAACCAACTATGTGCGCATTGGAAACGATTTAGAAGAATACAAAATCAATCTCAATGCCGAAGTAACAAAAAAGAGAAACATCTTAGGCGAAAACTCTATCAAGATTTCTTCTTATGATGCTTCCAGCTCAGTTGATACATTCTATGCAGAAAAGGGGAATGCTTTATACACATTCTTACAGGATATCGTGGACAACCGCAAGAAGTTGGACGAGGTTAAGACAACAGCATTGGAAGTACATACATGGGACGGAACAACTGGCGCATATGTTGCGTATGAAGAAGAAGTCTATTTGGAAGTCAAAGACTATGGCGGAAAGTATGACGGCTACCAAATCCCTTTTGACGTACACTATACAGGCAAGCGTAAAAAGGGCAAGTTTAACGAAACTACAAACAAATTCACCGCTGACTAACTGTTGGGGCGGTAGCGAAAGCGCCGCCTTTTTTTATTTTAAGAAAGGAAACCAAACAATATGGCTATGAACATTAATTTTGATGACGGTATTCAAGAAATAACTATCAACAATGATAAAAATAGAATTTTACGCGTAAATGTACGTGATATTGGAATTTTAGATCGTGTTCAGCGTGTCGCTGACAATTTCCAAGAAAAAATCAAAACACTAGGGGAAGAACTAACAATCACAAGTGACGGTGAAGCAGCTGTCCCTGAAATTGCCGAAGCCGTACGCAGAATGAACCAAGAAATGCGCACAGAGTTTGACAGCATTTTCTATGACGGTGCAAGCGAAATTGTGTTTGGAAAGCAGAACCCTTTATCCATGAGTAATGGGAACACTATTTTCAATAACTTTATGACGGCTTTCGCTGAGTATATAAAGCCATTTATCGAAAAAGAAACTAAGACGATGCAAAAGAACATCGAAAAGTACCGCAAGGCATATAAGAAGAAATGATAGGGCAATTACCAACTAGCATCACGGTAAATGGTAAAGAACTAAACATAGAAACGGACTTTCGCACAGCCTTGATTGTGCTAGTTGCATGCAATGATGTTGAGTTATCAGACAGAGAAAAGATTTATGTCATGGTTGATGCATTAGTGGGCTTTGAGAACTTGGCACAGGAAGACGTGGAAGAAGCAATCAAGCAATGTTCATGGTTTATGGACGGTGGAAAAGACTATTCCAAAGCCAAGAACAAGCCAAAACTAATGGATTGGGAACAAGACGAGCAAATTATCTTCAGCGCCATAAATCGTGTAGCAGGTAGGGAAGTCCGTACAGAGTCATATTTGCATTGGTGGTCTTTCTTAGGATATTTCAATGAAATTCAAGAGGGACTGTTTTCTAATATCCTGAATATTAGACAGAAAAAATCAAAACATAAACAGCTGGAAAAGTGGGAACAAGACTTTTATAAAGAAAATCAAGATTTAATCGAATTTAAGACTGTTTATACAGAAAAAGAAAAAGAAGAAATGCGCAAGTTGAACGAGCGCTTTAAATAGAAAGGGGGTTTTTAATGTCAGACGGTGGAATTGTATTTGATACAAAAATAGACACATCGAATTTCAAAAAGGGTGCATCGGAACTTAAGGCTGAATTAAAAGACTTAGAGTCACATTTGAAGCTGGTTGAAAGAAACGTAAATAAAGCACATGATGCATTTGAGAAAAGCGGTGGAAAAGACAGCAAGTTAAAAAGTAGGCTTGAAGCAGAAATTGGCGATGCTGAAAGACTGAGAGCGCGCATTGAAGAAGTAAAAAATGAATTAGCATCACTACCAAGCAACACAGGGAAAGACATTTTGCCGAAAGAACAAGCGCCTAAGTTTTCATTAAAGGGTGCAATCGGTAACGCTGGCGCATCGCTTGGGAAAGTTACTAATGCGATAAGTGGTGGCGTGATAAACGCAACAAAAGCACTGTTTGTGTTTAATCAAGAACAAGGCAAAACAAATGCATTTGCTAATTCATTAGGCAAGTCGATTTTCTCACTTGGCAACATGTTTAAATTGCTTGCGTTGCGAATGGCAATGCGACAAGTATTATCAGGCATCACGCAAGGCTTTGGACATGCTGTTGAATATTCTGAAGCATTAAAAACATCTATGAATGGCTTGGAAATGAGTACAGGCGCATTCACAAATAGTTTAGGTGCAATGATCGCGCCACTCGTAAACGCAATAGCGCCAGTATTGTCACAAATCATTGATTGGTTTACATCAGCGGCAAACGCTGTGGCTCATTTCTTTGCGGTTTTAACTGGTGCTGGCTCATACATCGTGGCTAAAAAGAGTATTGCAAGCATATCAAGTGAACAAAAGAAAATGGCAGGTGCGGCTAAGGGTGCAACAAAAGCCATAAAAGAAGAACAGGGCGCATTAGCTGGTATTGATGAAATTAACGATATATCCGATAAATCTAACGCTGGAAGCGGTGGCGGTGGCGGAGGTGGTGGAGGTACAGCAGGACTTGACACCATGTTTGAAACCGTGGACACAGGCGCACTTGACGGTATATGGAAGATGATTGCAGATGCTGACTGGCAAGGGCTAGGCGTAACAATCGGAACAAAGATAAATGAAGCATTTGCTAGTATCGACTGGGCTGGAATAGGTGCAACGGCTGGCAAGGGTATTGACGGCGTTATTCAAACACTCTATTACACACTTAAAACGATTGATTTTAATGCAATCGGAAGTGATATTGCTACATTCTTAAACAATGCTATTGAAAACATTGATTTTAGCATTCTAGGGCGGTTATTAGTTCGTAAGACATTAGCTGGTATTGACTTCCTGATTGGCTTCTTCACTGGGCTTGATTATGGCGATATTGCCAAATCCATATCAGACTTCTTGATTGGTGGATTTAATGAAGCAAGCGAATGGTTACAAAGTTATGATTGGAAACAACTTGGCGAATTTATCGTAAGCGCCATTGTGGACTTCTTCAGCAATTTAGATGCTGGAGGTATTGCTTCAAGTTTTGTAACATTCCTTACTAACGCATTATTAGCCGGTGTTGATTTATTGGTTGGTATTGTCGGCTCAGTATGTGACGGCATTTTCAACTACTTCAAAGGCTTTATCGAAGATAGCGACTATGGAAGCGTTGGCATGAATATCATAATGGGTATTCTAAAAGGTATTTGGAACGCGATAAAAGGCATTGCTGGTTGGATTTGGGATAATGTATGTAAGCCAATCATTGAAGCCGTAAAAACACACTTTGGCATTCATTCGCCGTCCACGGTTTTCGCAGATTTGGGCGGCTTTTTAATGCAAGGAATGCTAAACGGCATTAAAGCAATTTGGGAAACTATAAAAGCATGGTTTGACGAAACATTTGGAAACCTGAAGAAGTTTATCAAAGAAGTATGGACAAGCATTTCTAAGACAACCTCTGAAATGTGGGGTGGTATCACTAAGATATTCACTAATGCGTGGGAAATTATAAAAGGCGTTTGGAATGGTGTAACAGGCTTCTTTGGTGGCATTTGGGATGGTATCAAACAAGTGTTTGGTAATGTTGCTAAATGGTTTGGCGATATATTTGGCGGTGCATGGCAAGCCGTTAAGAATGTTTTTAGCGCTGGCGGTGCTATTTTCCATGGCATAACGGAAGCAATCGCAAATACATTTAAGAGCATTGTGAACCATATCATTGGCGGTATCAATACAGTTGTTTCCATTCCTTTTAACGCTATCAATGGCGCACTAAATGGACTAAGAAACATTTCAATTCTAGGTGCATCGCCGTTTTCGTGGTTGCCGTCTATTGGTGTCCCAAGCATTCCATACCTTGCAAATGGTGCGGTAATTCCAGCTAACCATGAATTCTTGGCTGTATTAGGCGACCAAAAGAGTGGAACAAACATTGAAGCGCCACTTACTACAATTCAAGATGCAATGCGCACAGTAATGGACGAAAGAAGCGGAAATGCTGACGTGGTGAACATGTTAGCAACACTTATTAGAGTAGTACAAGAAAAGAACTTGCTAATCGAAGACGTTGGCAAGGCTGCTGTATCGTACATTATCGAAGAAACAAGCCGTACAGGTGAGAACCCTGTGGCTGTTTTAGGTTAGGAGGTAACATGGCAGAAATAGGCTATAAAATCAATGGTGTACTATTGCCAATGCCTGACATAGATCCTGATTGCACTGGTGAAGATATGCACGGTAAAAGTTGGCGTGATGGTGCTGGCAAATTGCACTTTGTACTTTTACGCCGTGATGTTACTTCAGAAAAATTGAAATGGCATTGGTTATCAAAAGCAGAATTTGATAAACTGAAGAACCTTTGCCGCAAGGACATGGGCGGTACATACACATTTGAAAGCATTTCGGGCGAGGTTAGAACGGTATATACTGGGGCAAATCTCACCTATAAAAAACGAGTTACAGATAAAAACACGGGCGATGTCGCATATTTGGACGTTGCCCTTTCATTTATTGAAGTATAAGGAGGTAGCAAATGCTGAATATTCCTAATGATTTGAAGCAGAAATACACAGGCGATTTGCTACCGCCTGATGTTGTTTTAAATATAGCTGGAACAACATACACGAATAAAGACTTTACAAGCGGTTCGCTTAAAATCAAAGAGTCGCTTTGTTCAAAAGATACGCTGGACTTAACAAGTGTTGAAGCATCAACACTCAAAGTCACCATTGCCAAAGAAAACGGAAACGTGACTGGACTAATTGGAAAACGTGTTACAGTCAAACAAGGCGCACTTGATTTGGGCGTTTATACGATTGTGAATGCGAAGTTATCAACAGACTACACAACGGATATTGAATGTTACGATGATTTAAAGAAGTTTGTTGATGCTGATGTTTCTGATTGGTGGAATACGCAACTTGTATTCCCTTTGACATTAAAAGACTTGCTGATTAAGTTATGCGAGCGTGTGGGGGTACTAACTGAATTACCTAACACATGGACTAACTCAGACATGCAAGTTACTAAAACGGCATACTTTCAGAACTTAAAGGCAAGCGAGTTACTTGGATATATTCAGGAAGCAAGCGGGACATTCTTCCGTATGTCACGATCAGGCAAGTTGAAAGCAATCAACCCTAATAAAACACCAACGGAAATTCCTTTTACTAGGTTATTCAACGATGCGACTATTTCCGATACGGTAACACCAGCTATCGAGAAACTAGCAATCAAGTCAAGCGAAAAGGATTTGGGCGTTTCTTCAGGTAAGGCTGACGGTAATACATACTTAATACTTGCAAATCCGCTTTTATTTGGGCTATCCACAGCGCAGATGAAGTCTATATCGGATAAACTCTTTCCAGCTTATAAATGGCAAGCATACAAGCCTTGTAAAGCATCATATAAGAGTCTTCCATACTTAGAAGTTGGGGACTGGGTAAAGGTTGCAACGTTTAAGGGGATTATTGCTACATTCCCTATTTTCAGCCGTGAATTAAGCGACATAAATTTGATTGCTGACACGGTAGAAACAAAGGGTAAGAAAGAGCAAAAGAAGACAGTATCTTCAGCAAAGCAAATCCAAGTGTTATCGTGGAATGTTCACGAAATGGAAAACACTTTGGAAACCTTTAAGAGCAAGATTGAGAACATCACAACGGAAGTTGGAAACGCTAATAAAGGAACAAAGCAATATTACTTACAAACGGCATCAGCAAATAAGCCGTCCAAGACTGACAGCGCATGGACTGAAACACAACCAGCTAGTATTGGCGGACAGCACATGTGGTATATGCTGGTGGACATCACAGCAAATGGTAGTGAAATTAGACACGAACCATTTGAGCTAACGGGTATCAAGGGCGAAAGTGGGCGTGGCATTGTTGGAAGTCCGACATTGACATATCAAGCTGGAACAAGCGCAACGGTTATCCCTACTGGCACATGGTCTAGTGATATTCCTTTAGTCAATGAGGGGTACACCCTATGGACTAAGACAACATGGAAGTATAGCGACAACACAACAAGTGAAGTTTATACACCGTCAATCGCTGGCAAAGCTGGCAAGGGCATCAAGTCGGTAAAGCCTGAATACTATCTCTCGACTTCAAAGTCGGAAGCAACAGGCGGAACATGGCAAGATACACAGCCACAGAAAACGGCTGATACTTGGATATGGCAACGATACAAGGCTACATTCACGGACGAAAGCGTGGGCTATTCTGATGCTATCCGTGATGATGTGTTAAATGGATTGGTGGAAGTATCTATCACCAACAAATCAACCATTGAGCAACTTAACGGAAGCATTACACACTTAGTCAATCAGACAGCAGAAAATAGAAACGGGATTGAAAGTGCAAAGACAGAAATTCAGACGTTGCAGAAACAAACGGCGGACGGCTTCAGCCGTACCGTACAGCGCACAGAATTTGATAAAACAGTTAGCACTATTTCTGAAAAGTTGGACGAAAACGGCTTGCATATTGGTTCAGATAAAGAGGACACCGTGACAACCGTTGATACAAACGGTGTAAATGTTAAAAAGTCAGACGGTACACTGTTAGCAAAGTTTGACAAAGTGGACAGTATGCTTGCGTATTTGCGGGTTCTTGAATATCTAAGTGCCGGCGCACATAGAATTGAAGCACAAAACGTGGAAAGTGAGATAACACAGTTTGTCAATGGCACGATCAAGACAGCCACAGTTAAAGCAAGTGTTATCAACTGGATTGGAGATATAAGCAATGGTACTACTAAGTAACGCATGGCAAGTTATAAAAGAAGTAACACAACAAGTCGGGCAAGCAAATGTCACTTATCAATTATGGGCTAGAGTAAATGCACAGTATCACAGTATCGAGTTAAATCGAGATTGGGTAGATTTAGAAACTACTTATACAATGAATAGTGGTTATATCTATTCAGGATCATGGACTTTTTCTGGAACAGGTTGTGAAACCATAACTGGTGGTGGAACATTAAGAGGTAGTGGAACACTGTTAAGTGGTGGCTTTTGGGCTTACCACGATAACAACGGAGATTATAGTGCTGGTGTTAGTGCTACTTTAGATTTCTACTTTTCAGCAGCAAATTCTTATTTGGCAGAAGTCATTACACTTCCTAACATTCCCCGTGCAAGTAGTGGTACATGGAAAGACAATAAAAACCATGTCAAACTAGATGGGAGCGACACGATCACGTTGCTATTAGATAAAAAAGTGAGTAAGTACAGACATTCACTTGTGTGGGTAGTTGGCAACAGTGGTGCGAAATGGCTAAACACTAATGATATTGATACAGAGTATGTATTCAAGCCGACTGAAGAAATGATTAAGTATGCGATTGATACAAAATCTGTATATGGTTATTTAAGCATAAGAACGTACGCAGACGGAACACAGAATGCAACGATGATTGGCACATCAACCATTGACTTTTATATTGATTTACCAGCTGAAAAGTATGCGCCAGTTATCAATAGCGCAACGGTCAAAGAAATAGGAAACAGCAAAGTACATGAAAATAAAGTATTCCGCTATTTATCTAAGAAAAAGTTATCCATGCGAGCAGATGTAAGGGGATATGCAACGGTTAAAAACGTGTATGCGTTACATAACAAGCAGCAATTCCCTTTAACACTTGCTGACGGCGTGTATAGCGTTGATTTAGACGGTATGAATAACGGGGACATAGAATTTGTCATTGAAGATAGCCGCGGCTTTAAAACAACGCAAAAATGGCAAGGAACGTATGTTCCATATTTCTTCCCAACAATTACAGAATTTACCGCCGAACGTGACAATCCAACAGTCAATGACGGTTATGCGAATGCAAAGGGAACATTCTATAATGGCGAAAATAATGCACTTACAATCACAGTAAATGATGAAAGCGGTCATAGCGTAAATTCAACTGGCGTGCTATCAGGCAATGAATTCACCGTAAAGCAACGCATCAACGGCTATTCATACGATAAAAATTACAATCTGAGATTAAAGGTCACGGATAGTTACGGACAGACAACCGAAAAATCGTATGTACTAGCTGGTAATTTGTGGGCGATGATTTTGGCTAAACTAACAACTAGCGTGCACATGCTATGGGTTAGAAAAAATGGTAACAATCCATGCGGCATATACAATGAGGGCGATTTATCAACACTTGGTAGGACATACGCAAAAGGTGGCTTGGCTATTGGTGGAAATGATACTTTTATTGTTAAACAATTTAGTGCAAATCACCCTGCAATAAATGCACAAGAGTCAAAGTTAATTGATGTTAATATTTCGACTCCAAAAGGGTATGAAATCGTGTGTGTATTAAGAGCATTTACTGATCATGTTACTTGCGATATTAAAGAAACAACAAAGTCGAATGTTACTGTATATGTAGGCAACACTTGGTGGGGTTGGACTTTGCCGGCCGGTGAAACAATAGTTGATGTTTTATATGTTAGAAAGGCAGAATAAAAAATGGCACAAATAATATTAAATAACGGACATAAATATACAGTAGATACAATAGGTAAAAATCAATTTAGCAAATCATGTCGATTGGAAGATATTAAAATGATTGTTGATGATATGCAACAAGATAATATATCGGGTGCAAAAGTTAATAACGATCAAGCCTTATCACAGCTAGGAAATTTAAGACTTAATAGTTTTAGCGTTGATTGCCTAAATAATAAATATACAATCAGAGTATTTTTTGATGAAGTTTCCCAAGCAGAAATTGATTTAGTCAATCAAAGAGCAGAAACAGAAGCGGTCGCACATTTCATTTCGTTAGGGTTACAGAGCGCAGAAATCAAAGATGTAATCAAGTGGGCGAAGTTTTTAGAGGATTGGCAAGCAAGGAAGTTTCCTTATAAAAAGGGAGAACGATTTAAGTACAAGGACAATCCATACGAGGTTGTCGAAAATGTAATATCAAGTGAAAATAGCACACCTGATAAAGATGACAAGCATTACAAACTGTTAAAAGCAAGTGAAAACAGTCAGGATAAGCCAAAAGTTGAAATCAAGCCATGGGACGAAAAGAGAACCTACAATAAAGGTGACTTAGTTATCGCGCGCGGAATTGTGTTTATATCCAACATAAACAATAACAAGGGCAACGAGCCTGCGTTTGGCAATGCTTGGGACTATTACAAAGAGAAATAAATATTGCTATTAAAGCGACTTAAAAGGTCGCTTTTTTAGATAGAAAAGAGGAAAAAGAAAAATGAAATTACTTGTTATTTGTGGGCATGGTGCTGGGGATAGTGGCGCTATTGCCTATGGCTACACGGAAGCAGAAAGAGTCCGCGTTTTAGGACAACGCATCAAAGAACTAGGCGGTGACAATGTTATCTTAGGGGACATGTCACGCGACTACTATGCAGATAATGGAATTAGTTATTTAGATTTACCATTAGACACGCAAATTATCGAACTACACATGGACGGTGCAGGAAGCACGGCGCGTGGTGGACATGTGATCGTGTATAGTGGCGTTGAAGCGGATAGTTACGATTATGCTTTAGCGGCGTTCATTTCAAATATTTTAGCCGGCAGAGCAAATCCATTACAATATCGCAATGATTTAGCAAATCCATATCGTGCATACGTAAAGGGATATGGTTATAGATTGTTAGAATGTGGCTTTATTACATCGGAAGAAGATTTGGCTATTTTTAACGCAAATATCGACACAATCGCACGTGGTGTCTTAGCTTGCTTTGGTATTGCGCCTACTCTATCCACTGTCGGCTGGCATGAAGATGCTAAAGGTTGGTGGTTTCAAAATGCCGACGGGACTTATCCAAAGTCAGAATGGCTTCGAGTATATTGGGATTGGTACTATTTCAATGAGAATGGATATGCTGTAACAGGTTGGCAAGAAATCGAATACAACGGAAAGAAAGAAAAGTTCTTCTTTAATAATTCTTGCCAAATGGTAACGGGTTGGCAGTATTTAGACAATCATTGGTACTACTTCAACACAAATGGTGTAATGCTAAAAGGACTTCAAACTCTTAGTTGGGTGGGTGTGACAAGTACTTATTTATTCAACGAAAATGGCATACTGGTGCAAAATGATTCTGTTAATTTGACAGTATATGCTAATCCAGACGGAACAATTAGAGAACAATAGGTGAACCATGTTATTGAAAGACTTATTCGCATTGATTGAAATAAAAGATTTAGTAAGTGCTTTTATCACAATCGCATTTGTTGTTTCTGTATTTATTCAGATTGTACCGATTAAGATAAACCCTTGGGATAAATTACTTAAATGGGCAGGTGGTTGCCTCAATCACAATGTCAATCAAAAGATAGATGCACTAGATAAAAAACTAGATGATCATATTGCATCAGATAACGCACATAGAGTAGATGACATACGCAATACCATTCTTGTTTTCGCTAATGAATGTCAAAGGGGAATTGTACATAGTAAAGAACAGTTTAGATTTATCGTATGCAAATGTGATGCATACGAGCAGTATGTGGAAGAACATCACCTTAAAAATGGTGTAATTACTGAAGCAACAAAACTCATTAAAGACACTTATCAAAATCATTTGAAACACGACACTTTTCTAAAATAGGAGGAAAAAAGAAAATGCTTATTACAAACAACAAAGTCTATGACACACTCAAAGAGATTGCTTTAATCGTATTACCAGCTATTGCTACATTGTATTTGACACTTGCCGGAATTTGGAAATTGCCTTATCCACAGGAAGTTAGCGGCACGATCATTGCCGTTGATACATTCCTTGGCGCTATCTTACACATCTCCAGCAAGCAATACAAAGAAGCACAGGAAGAAGACTTGAAGTAAACAATGCCCACCTTAAATGGTGGGTTCTTTTTTTATGCACATTTATATAAAATAAATTATATATTTCTATTGACAGTATATAAAATAACTTGTATATTATAGTCAAGGAAAGCCCAAAAGGGATTGAGGTAAAAAAACATGACAAAGCAATACGGAAAAGAAAGAACAGCACTAACACTTACAGACAAGGCATTCAAAAACTACTCTAATTCAGACTTTACAATCTATGAAGAAGAAACAGACAACGAATACACATATACGATTGACGGTGGAATTTACACTGACGATCTAACCGAAAAAGACGTGAATGAATTCTTTGAACAATTAGAAGAAATTGAAGACACATTAGAGGTTATCTTAGTAAATCATGCTAACGATAGCATCAGAATTGAAGACACGATCAAGCGCGGTGAAGAATGGTTGGAACATTACAAAGGTACAGCCACACTAGAAGAAACAGCACTACTCACAAGTGGATATTCTGACACTTACAAGTACGAATTACAGATTTTATAGGAGGGTAACATGGAAAAGTACACATTAAAAGAAGCAATACTTGAAAATAGACGTTCTTATAAAGATATTTGCGTATCATTAGGCGGAAGCGACATTGCAACATTGATCATGGTAGGCATGACAACGGAAGATAGACCAGCCACTACTTCCCACTTAGATATGAAAGAGTTAAATTTCGGCGAAGACGGCGAATATAGCGCATGGTTGATTGACGGCGATACTGACGTTCCTGAGCATTACACATTGACGGCTGAATTTAAGAACTGGCTCAAGATCTATGACGATGAGGGCTATTGTACTTACTTCACAGCCCCATTCATTAGAGTTTATCAATCGGGACAGTTTGGTTGCCTTATCCAGCTATCCCAAGAATATACAAGCATCAAGAAGTTAAAGGAAATGCTAAAGAGTGACAAGCGTATCATTGCTGAAGTCATGGAAGAAGAAGTCAAGCGCATTCTTAACAGCGACAAGACAACTTACCAAATCGCAAAGGAAACGGGTGTATCAACAGCAATCATTGACAACTACCGCACAGGCAAATCCAAGATAGAAAATATGACAATGAACATATTACAGAAGTTGATTTGCGCTAGAACGGATAAATAAAAAAGCCCACTATATAAAGTGGGTTTTCTTAATGTAAACTCTTCTAATACATACGTTCTTGTGTATCACATACTGGTTAGAGTTTAATTTGTTTAGTGCGCTTAATGCTTCCAAAGTCGAACCAGTGATACGTTTAGTCCCCTTGATTAGATTTGTGCCGATGTCAATATATCCATCGTCATATAAATACACGGCGTTCAGGAATGTATCTATAAGTTTTTCTTTATAGTCATAATTTCCTGTATCTGTCTTTAGGCTATCAATCCAAAATAAGAACATGTCACGCTCAATGTACGGTGGCTTGGTTGCCTGTACTTTATGCAACGTGATTTGTAATTGTGCCTTATTCTGTTCTAACTCTTCAAGGCGTGCTTTAGTTGTTTCCGTGATAATTCCAGCTTCAATGGCTTTCATTACATTGTTGATAGACTTGGACACGTCCTTGATCTTGGACTCTATCATTTTTTCATCGCTGTTATCTTCTAGCTGCTTTTTCTGATATTCCATAAAACTATCAGCCAACTTGTTTATGTAGTCCATATCGTTCAACTGATTTATCAATTCAGTAATAACAACTTCTTCAATCCAGTCTTTCTTGACTCTCTTCTTATCGCACTTGCGCTTTTTGAACTTCACGCAAGTATAGTAATAGTAACGGTTGCCTGTTCTGCTAGTGGCGTATTCACCAGTCATGGCGCTTCCGCAATGTCCACAGAATAACTTACCAGTCAAAAGGTACTTTGCATCACGTGATCGTGCTGGCGCTTTCTTGTGCCTGTTTTTTATTTCTTGCGCAACATCAAACATTTCTTTGGATATAATAGCTGGCATTCCGTTAGGCACAATGTAATCAGCATATTTGTATGTTCCTATGTATTTCTCATTGCTGATGATAGTATTCAGAGAACTCTTATTCCATTGCGATTTCCGCGCGTTTAAGATACCGTCACGGTTTAAGTCGGTAATTATATCATTTATAGTCTTACCGCTTGTGTATTCGCTAAAAATGCGCCTTATAATAGGTGCTTCATTTTCGTCTATGACATAATGATCGTCCGCATCTCTACCATACCCAAAAACCTTTTTACCTATTGTCTTCAGTTGCAATGCGCTTTCCCTGTTACCACGTTTGACATTTTCGGAAAGGTTGGCGCTGTAATATTCCGCCAT
>ERZ773066.187-NODE-187-length-36015-cov-7.058176_pt1 | contig 36015 bp, 37 predicted proteins | sample MGYA00580573_ERZ773066 | MGnify/ENA primary metagenome ERZ773066 (study PRJEB29015, sample SAMEA2738128) | human oral metagenome | biome: human oral; feature: human-associated habitat; material: saliva | place: China | collected 2203 ... | reverse complement strand
AGGGGATGTTTAAGTTACCACTTGAGGTAATCAGACATCCCCTCCTTTGGAGGGGCTTGGGGAGGCTTCTCTTTAAATATATATAATGGATAGTAACTTCGTAGACTATGTAAAGATTTACTGTCGATCAGGTAAGGGTGGAAGAGGCTCTATGCACCTTCGTCATGTGAAGTATAACCCTAATGGCGGCCCTGATGGTGGTGATGGAGGTAAAGGCGGAAGCGTTTATCTGCGTGGTAACCATAACTATTGGACATTGCTTCACTTGAAGTATCAGCGTCATGTCTACGCTGAACATGGAGGCAACGGAGGCCGTGATAAGTGCCACGGAACGGATGGTAAGGATGTTTATATTGATGTCCCATGTGGTACGGTGGTATATGATGCCGAGACAGGAAAGTATGTCTGCGATGTTATGCACGATGGGCAGACGGTGATGTTATTGAAAGGTGGACGAGGAGGATTGGGCAATTTCCAATTCAGAACATCGACAAACCAGGCTCCACGTTACGCCCAACCGGGTGAGCCAATGCAGGAGATGACGGTCATACTAGAGCTTAAACTCTTAGCCGATGTGGGCCTTGTTGGATTCCCCAATGCCGGTAAGTCAACCTTGTTATCATCGCTTTCAAGTGCGAAACCAAAGATTGCCAATTACCCTTTCACTACAATGGAACCATCGTTGGGCATTGTTAGCTATCGTGATAATCAGAGTTTCGTGATGGCTGACATACCAGGTATTATCGAGGGAGCTAGCGAAGGAAAGGGACTCGGTTTGCGCTTCCTTCGTCATATTGAGCGCAACTCGCTCTTACTCTTTATGGTGCCTGGTGATACGGATGATATCAAGAAGGAATATGAGATTCTACTCAATGAACTAAGGCAATTCAACCCTGAGATGCTCGATAAACATCGTGTCTTAGCGGTTACGAAGTGCGACTTACTTGACGAGGAACTCATCGAAATGCTCAAAGAAACATTACCCGATGACCTCCCAGTAGTATTCATTTCGGCTGTAACTGGTCAAGGAATTGATGAGTTAAAGGACGTTCTTTGGAAAGAACTAAACGCTGAAAGCAATAAGTTGCAAGACATAACTTCAGAGGATACACTCGTTCATCGCGATAAAGATATGAGTCGTTTCGCTGCGGAATTGGCTGCTGAAGATGCCGACATCGACGATGTTGAGGAGGTTGGTATCGATGAATTGGATGAGGTGGAAGACCTTGATGACTTTGAATATACCAATGATTAAGCCCGTATTACACTATTATGACATTGCCAAAGGGGTTGTTGCTTTCAGCACAACTCGGCATGGTGGTGTCAGCAAGGGACAGCTTGCCACGCTGAACATCAACCCTCATCGTGGGGATGAGCCTACTGCCGTTGCCACAAACTTACAAGCTGTAGCAACCGAGATAGGGGTTGAGGCGGATAGAATTGTGCGCCTTCATCAGATACACGAAACCCATTGTCTGATCGTAACAAGCGAGTTCTTCCAATTATCAAAGGCTCAACAAGCAGAAAAGGAAGAAGGGAAAGATGCCGTCATTACCGATTGTTGTAATGTTTGCATTGGTGTGCACACTGCCGATTGCGTCCCTGTTCTCTTCTACGACCCCACTCATCACGCCATTGGAGCAGCTCATGCAGGGTGGAGAGGGACGGTTCAGCGTATCGCACAACACACCTTGAAGCACATGATGGAGCAATATGATACGAAGCCAGCAGAGCTTAAAGTCGTTATTGGACCATGCATATCTGAGAAGAACTTTGAGGTAGGGCAGGAGGTATATGACGCCTTCGCCACAGCGAAATTCCCTATGGATCGTATTGCAAAGAGGTACGAGAAGTGGCATATAGACCTCCCTCTTTGTAACCAAATACAGCTTGAAGAGATGGGAGTTCCCGCCTCGAACATCCTTCAATCAGCTATTTGTACCTATGACAATGCCGATGACTTCTTCTCGGCACGAATCCTCAAAGAGGGTTTCGGAACCATTTATACGGGTATTGCTCTGCGCTAGTTTATTCACTTCTAATGCTTAACATGAAATGAGGAAGCTAGTCTTTATCTTCGTAATCAGTGCCTTGCTATTGTCCTGTACAGATAGCCGTCAAGGGCAATTAAGCAAGGTCTTATTCCTATTGAATTGGTCGGGTCACTTCGATGACTATACACTAACGAAGACAGCAAGGTGCTCTTACAATTATGATAGCCTGTTGGCTAAGGTCGACACAGCCTTTATGAAGCGTAGAAAGGCAGTTCCCTGTCCGCGTGTTCAAGACTTGTTAGACAGCCTTTGCACCAATTCTCAACTCCTAACTTATACCCATCATCGTTATTCGCCCGTTGTTCGTCTCTCCGCATTGGACGCTTTGATAAGACGAAAGAGCCCTCATGTGGAGCAGGTTTTATTGCAAACTTACAATGACACAAGCATGATTAGTGTTGGTGGAGACGATTATTTCTGGGAGGAGGCAGTAGGGAGTATAGCCCTCCGACACGTGCAGCAAAGTCGTAAGAAAGGTGTAATTACGCTGCGCGACTCGCTGTATAACGATTCATTAGCACTATCCCAACCCATGTTAGCAACGTTCCGTTATATCAAACAACTACATTCTTCCCATTTGAAATAACGCCTAACATCCGTATTGCTGACATACTCTAATCACGGAACATACGGATGAGATAACTCCGCCCAACCTCCCCAAAGGGGAAAGGAAGAGCCTCACTCTCCAACCTCTCACCGAATGGAGAGGGGAGTGAAGATTGTGGCTTGCAAATGAAGAGAGGCTTTCTTCACATCAAAGAAAGCCTCCCTTTACATCAAAGAAACGCCTTCTTGCATTGCAAGAGAGCCTCCCTTGAAGTGTCACTTATGGTCACATCAATATAACCTTACTTCTCTTTATCGCATTTAAGTATGTTGGATGTAACTTATAGATAGCCTTACAAGTTAAGACTAAGTATGTCCGTCTCCCACATCCCAGTATCAGTATGTCCCATTAGAACCGCTGGGTCGTGGGTTATACACGTTGGTATAATTGGTTCTACACGTCTGTATAACTCATTATACACGTCTGTATAATTGATTATACACACTTGTATAACTCCTTCTACACGCCTGTATAATCTAATAGAGTAACGCTCTGAAGGGTGCAAGAGATACTTATGAGAGGCGACGGGAGATACTTAAAGGGATGTGTGGAGGGTGGTTTACACCTCGACACATCCCTTTAATCCTGTTGAAAGTAAGGTTTGTTATGCGCTAAGCCGACTTATGCTATCAGCCATTTGTCTATACATCTCTTCTCAAGCGAGAAGTTAACACCAATCTTGAAGAGCTGTCGCTTGTCCATTGCAAAGGGTTGAGCATAACCTTTCTCATCGATTTGCTGCAGTGCAACATCAGCCGAACCATCAAGTTTAAACTCGACAATATAGACGTAATCATTCGTTTCAATCGTCAAGTCCATACGCCCATTACTGGTCGTGCGTTCCACCTTTGTATAGAATCCCATCATCTTTGCTATAAGATAGAAAGCGTTTTGGAAGTATAGTTCCGAGTTACCCACAATCTTATAGTCGGTGTCTGCAAAGAGTGTTGCCATGCGTTGCATGAAGTCCTCTGGACGTCCCGAACGAAGGTCACGCACGAACTCGCCCATTGAAAAAGGCGTCTCTGGATTGCGCAAACCAGTGTAATAAGGCAGCAAGAAACGTGTGAATCCCTCCTCAACTTCCTTATTAGGAAAGCCCAAGCGATACTCCCCGAACTCCTCATCAAAGCTCTTAATGGTGAGGTAACCACTCTGGTAAAGGACGGGAATAGGGTTGTTTGATGCCGTATCAATACAGTTGAGAACATCCGCAGTTGATACCTCTTTCGTCAAGTTGGGCAGCCTGTAATTGTCCTGTTTCAGCAACTCCACGAGGTAAGTGGGTGTACCCGTTTCAAACCAATAACTACCGAATTGCAGTCGTTTGAAGGTGTTTAGCAAGCTAAAAGGATTATAGATTCCAATGCCATTCTCCACGAAGTGATAGCCATCATATCGTTCTTTTAATCGGCAAAGTGCCTCTTCCACGGATAGTTTATACTTAGTGGCAAGTTGCTTGATAGGCTCTGCGAAGATGGTTTCTAACTCATCTTGCGTAACGCCACAAAGTGCTTGGTACTCCTCATCCATTGATAGATCTTGCAGGTTGTTGAGGTCGCTAAAGACGCTAACCTTGCCGAACTTCGTTACACCAGTGAGTAAGGCGAAGCGGATGTAGCGGTCTTGTGACTTCAATGCACCATAGACAGACTTCAATAAACCACGATAGTCAGACTGTAACTCATTGTTCCCTATGGCTTGCAAGAGCGGTTTGTCATACTCATCCACTAGGATAACTACCTGCTTACCAGTCTTCTTATAGGCTCGTTCTATCACTCCTGAGAAGCGTAATGATAGTGTTGTCTCTTGTTCGTAACTGCCATATAGCTCCTCCCACCTCGATATGTTCCAATCAAGAATAGCCTCAAGTTTCTGGGTATCATCATACTTCTGACTATTCAAGTCGAGGTGTAGAACAGGATAACTAGCCCATTCCTTCTCCAAAGAGTCAATGGCTAAGCCTGCAAAGAGTTCCTTCTTTCCAGAGAAGTAAGCCTCTAAGGTTGATACGAGAAGACTCTTACCAAAGCGGCGCGGACGGCTTAGGAAGTAGTAACTTCCTTGTGTTACAAGTTGATAAACCATATCTGTTTTATCAATATAAGTTAGTCCGCTCTTCCTTATCTTTTCGAAACTCTGTAATCCAATTGGGTACTTCATCTTCTGCCTCCTTACTCTTTTTATAATGCTAAAAGGACTTGCCTAAGTCGCAGAGAAAGGCCAATTACTTGTGGCGATTGGCTCTTTGCTGGCGGTACTTAGCCTTTTGCTTAGCACTGCCAGAGCCGTGTGCACCTGTAATATACTTCTTCTTCTTGGCTTTAGTCTTTACTTTCCCATCATCATTCTTGGGCTTTGATGCGCCTCGAAAGACCATTCCTCCTTCTATAATATCATCTATCTCGCTCATACAAAATCAGTTTAATGATGGAATAAACGTACTCCTGTGAATGCCATTGCGATACCATATTTATCGCAAGTATCGATGACATGATCGTCACGAATGCTGCCACCAGCCTGCGCAATATACTCCACTCCACTCTTGTGGGCACGTTCGATGTTGTCACCGAAGGGGAAGAAGGCATCCGAACCGAGTGCTACTCCTGTGTTCTTAGCGATCCATTCCTTGCGTTCCTCACGTGTGAGAGGCTCTGGGCGAGTGGTAAAGAACTGTTGCCAAACCCCTTCTTGCAATACGTCCTCATACTCATCTGAGATGTAAACATTGATGGTGTTATCACGATCGGCACGACGAATACCCTCCTTGAAAGGTAGGTTCATCACCTTTGGACACTGACGCAACCACCACTCATCGGCCTTATTACCGGCCAAACGAGTACAGTGAATACGACTTTGCTGACCGGCTCCGATACCGATAGCCTGCCCATCCTTCACATAGCAAACAGAGTTACTTTGTGTGTACTTCAGTGTGATGAGCGAGATAATAAGGTCACGTTTTGCCTCTTCAGTGAACGTTTTATTCTTTGTAGGGATATTCTCGAAGAGTGCAGGATCATCTAGTTTCACTTCGTTTCTGCCCTGTTCAAAGGTAATGCCAAACACTTGCTTGTGCTCGATAGGTGCTGGAGTGTAATTCGGATCAATCTTTATAACGTTGTAACCACCCTTGCGTTTCGCCTTGAGAATGTCTAGTGCTTCAGGTGTAAAGTCAGGTGCAATCACACCATCACTCACCTCACGTTTGATGAGCAAAGCCGTTTCCTTGTCACAAGTATCACTAAGTGCACAGAAGTCGCCATACGAACACATACGGTCGGCGCCACGTGCTCTTGCGTATGCACTAGCCAATGGTGTCAACTCGAAGTCGACGTCATCAACGAAGTAAATCTTCTTTAGTGTGTCACTAAGAGGCAGTCCTACGGCAGCACCAGCAGGGCTAACATGTTTGAACGAAGCTGCTGCGGGCAGTCCAGTAGCAGCCTTTAATTCCTTAACGAGTTGCCAACTATTGAGTGCATCGAGGAAGTTGATGTATCCTGGACGCCCACTAAGAACAGTGATAGGGAGTTCGCCTTTCTCCATATAAATACGTGAAGGCGTTTGGTTCGGATTGCATCCGTACTTAAGAGCTAATTCTTTCATATAACTTATGTGGTATATGTGATTGGTGCTACAAAGGTAGCGAAAAATAATTGAAAAGCCCTTTCTCCTTCGTTGTTATTCGATAAAAATCACTGCTATGCTTTGTTCCTTTTATAGAAAAATAGTAATTTTACAGCCGTAAATAACAGTATTAACAGATGGAGAATAGGGATGTTAGCGTTGCTCCTGATGACTTCTTTAACGTCTCTAACTCCTTTTTAAATCTTAAAGACATGCACGCATTACACACAGACAAGGCTCCTGCAGCAGTTGGACCTTACAGTCAGGCAATCGAAGCCAATGGTTTCATCTTTGCATCTGGTCAGCTTCCTATCGACCCAGCTACCAACGCTTTCGCTGAAGGAGGTGTGAAGGAACAGACTCGCCAATCAATTACTAATGCACAAAACGTACTGGCGTCAGCTGGTGTTGACCTATCTCATGTTGTGAAGACAACCGTTTTCCTTTCTGATATGGATAACTTTGCAGCGATGAACGAGGTATATGCCGAGTTCTTCAAAGAGCCTTATCCAGCACGTTCGGCAGTAGCTGTTAAAACCTTGCCAAAGGGTGCTTTGGTGGAAGTTGAGTGTATTGCTGTAAAGTAAATACTAACGGGAAGTAGTTAAGGAACAGCCTCACCCCCAACCCCTCTCCGAATGGAGAGGGGAGTGAAAACCATTGTTTGCAGATAAAGGGGGCGTTTCGTTGGTGTAAAGAAAGGCTCTCTTGGATAGGAAGAAAGGCTCTTCTCAAATGAAGAAGAGCCTTTCTTTCTTTTTGCTCTTTCGTTATTACAATTCGTGTTCCTATGTTCCTCTGTCCTAATAATATGTCATTCAAATAATATGTCCTTATGTCATTTTGTCTTTAAAACAATTTCCTCTGTCTTTAAAGTATGTCATTCAAACAATATGTCCTTATGTCATTTTGTCTAAAAAGATATGTTTCTCTGTCTTAAAACGACGTTTGCTCTGCTTGAAACCATTGTTTTGTCTTATCGTTTCAGTAGGTGAGCAGCGATAGAGACGATTAATCTATAAAAAAGCATAAAAGACCCGAATTATATCCAACTAGATTTTGTTTTCTATATAATTATATGTACCTTTGCACGCCGTATCAACTTAGGATAACGGGAAAAGCTATTATTTTTAGGAGGAACTAATAGATCATTAAAGGAGGAAATAATAATTATTCATGAGACAACTTAAGATTTCTAAGAGTATCACGAACCGTTCCAGCGAGGCTTTAGACAAGTATCTTGTTGAGATAGGACGTGAGCCGATGATTACAGTTGATGAGGAGATTGAACTCGCACAAGAGATTCATAAGGGTGGACGAAAGGGCGAACGCGCAAAGGAGAAGCTGATAAAAGCCAACCTTAGGTTCGTTGTTTCTGTGGCAAAGCAGTATCAGCACCAAGGTCTCTCACTAACCGATCTTATCGACGAGGGCAATATTGGTTTGGTAAAAGCAGCCGAGAAGTTCGATGAAACTCGTGGTTTTAAGTTCATTTCATACGCTGTGTGGTGGATTCGTCAGAGCATTCTGCAAGCCATCGCAGAGCAGAGTCGTATTGTGCGATTGCCTCTTAACCAGGTTGGTGCTATATCAAAAATCAACCAGGTAACAAATGAGTTTGTGCAAAAACACAATCGTCGTCCCTCAATCCATGAGCTTGCTGAGCTTACAGGTATTGATGAGGCACGTATTCGTCAGAGCCAGAGTGCAGATAACCACCACATGAGTATTGATGCACCATTTAGTGATGACGATGATAACTCCATGAGTGATATGCTCTCTTCTGGTGATGATTCTCGTACGGACAAGGGCGTTGATTTTGAGTCAATGTCAGATGATTTGCGTGCCGTTCTACAGAATACTCTGAAGGACAGAGAGATTAAGATCGTCACAGAATGCTTCGGTATCGGTTGTCAGGAGAAGGGTTTAGAGGAGATAGGAACCGAGATGGGACTTACTCGTGAGCGTGTTCGTCAGATCCGAGAGAAGGCTATTGAGAAGATACGTGAGAGTGGTAATGCCCGTGTGTTGATGAAGTATCTAGGTTAAAGAAGCGTTCCCTCGCAATGAGGAGACAGCTATAGGAAAAAGAGAAAAGCCCTACAACGATTGTTGTAGGGCTTTTTTAGTTGTTGATAAAAGGAGTTTATCTTTTCCCCAATACTCCTATTTGATTTTGAGGAGGGCAACTGTTGTTGATGAAAGATTAATTACCAGAGGGCAACCTTACCAATCGTTCCCATGTCTAGAGATACTGGTATATTCATTGCCTTAAATACTTTTGCAAGCGTACTAAACGTTATGCTTTTGCCTTTCTCTAGTCTGGAGATTTGTGCCTTTTGCACACCTACGCGATGACCAAGCTCTTCTTGCGTTAGATTTTGAGCTTTTCTAGCTATTTTGATAGCCTCTCCAATCTTATACGCCTGCACTGCCTCTGCTACATCTTTCTCAAATGCATCTCGTTCTGGAGTGCCTTTTTTGCCTAATAACTCGTCTTGTACTATATCAAAGTCTTTTAGTTTCATCATCTTGTCTTTGTTTTCTTATTATTAAAATATTCCAGTCTTAGTCTCTCTGCCTTGATTATTTCTTTAAGAGGAGTCTTTTGGGTCTTTTTTATAATACCATGAGTTGCAATAATTAAAGTCTCTTCTTCTTTATCCCAAAAGGCGAATAAGCGATAAGCGAGTTTGTTATATAGTGTTCGAAACTCCCATATCTCTGAGTTTTCTAACTTCTTGAAGAGCTCTTTATTACGTTCTCCTTCTTGGATACGGCGTATGTTATACATCATTTTCCGCCTTGCCATAACAGGGAGTGAATATAGAAACTCTTCTGCTTCTTGTGATAAAAAGAGTTTGAAATAATCGTTCATATTCAGGTTATTTGATGCTACAAAGATAATAAAAGTTTCTTATATAGGAAACTTATAATGGTCTTTTTTATAAAAGGAAGGCAAATGTTGTTGATGAGAATATTAAGTTTTCCATGCTTTTTGTTTACCAGTTGATAGCATTCCGATGTTTTGGAAGGTTATACCATGTGGCATTTCAGCACGTGAGAGTTGGGGTTTAAGCCATGTGAGGAGTTCTTCTTCTGTCAAGGATGAGGGTGAGGAACATTCAACTTCAGCCTGTATTATATTACCAAAGAGTGGGTGAGGAACGGCAAAGACACGCACTGCAATGATGGAAGGGTGGGCAAGTAGCACCTGTTCTATGTGTTCTGGGTGGACGTTCTCACCGCCACATACCACCATTCGGTCGGTTCTACCTCGATGAAAATAGTACCCATCGAGATTCTGAAAGACCAAGTCTCCTGTGTTTTGCCATTGGTTCTTGCGTCCAGCCATAGCCCAACTCGAACGCACCCATAGTTCACCCACATGCTCCTCGTTGGCTTCCTTAATCTTACACCTTACTCCCCAAATTGCTTTCCCAAGCGTTGTTTCGTCGAAAGCAGCAAGGTCTTGCGGAGTAGCAAGTAAGAAGAAGCCCGCTTCAGAAGTGCCATAGAGATTGTAAAGAACATCCCCCAGTTGTTGATGAGTAGTTTCGATGAGTTGCTTTGGAAGTCTGTCACCCCCACAGATGAGGCATTTCAAACTCTTCATTTGTGCTTTTGCACCTTCTACCAGCCATAGTCTTGAAAGCATAGCAGGCACGATGGGCATTACTTCAATGCGTTCGTTCTGGATAATGGATAGTGTTTCTTGCACGAGGAAACGCCTTTGTAGACAGATCTTCTTACCCATTAAGAGTGAAACAATAAGTGTGGCAAGTCCGAAACCATGATAGAAAGGTAAAGAGATGAGCACACTTTCATAGCGATAAATCCCTATTTTGTGGAGCAGGGCAATGAGAGGAGGGAGAAAGGACATGATGGCTGGACGTCGAGCCACAGCCTTGTAATTACCACTCGAACCGCCCGTATGAATGATAATCTTTGTTCCTTGGAACATACGAGAGAGCTTCATTTTGCATTTCTTGTAGTCCCTATATATAATAAGGTGGTGTAGTTCCTCTGTTGTTACAGCTTTACAAGTTATTAGTTGAGGCTTTTCTATCAGCTCTTTATCATATAGAAAGAGTTGATAATGATGTTTTCTCAGATATTCTAAAAGCTGATCTTGTGGCATGTCAGTGTTCAACAAAGTGATATGAGCACCTATTCGGGAGAGAGCAGGGAGCAGTAAGGACAGGATGAGGCTGTTACGTCCTAAGAGAGCAACGTTCATCTTGGGGCGTAGTTGGTATTGTGTATAGAGCAGTTGAGCCAGTTTTTGTGCTTTCTCGTATGTTTCTTGATATGTTAGAGAACCTTCTTCATCCTTTATCGCACAGCGATTCGGATAGAAGTGAGCGGCGAAACGGAGCAGAGCCATCAAACTCATTCCTTCTGAAAGCAAGTATTTTGCCCAGTAGAATAATCCTTTTGGCGAAAGAATATGTAGTCGATAAAGGATGAGAAGGAGGTTTCCTAATGTTTTAATCTTCATAGTTTCTGATAGAAAAGACGGATTATAGGAGCAATGAAACGTGCAATGGGAATAGAGAGAGTAGCCCACCAGGGTTGGTAACGATACTTCTTTCCTATGCAGAGGCGCAAGAGAATCTTAGCAGCATTGGCTGGTTTATAGGCGGGGAGATGCCTATATTGCTCATTGACATCCGACATCTGTGTATGAACCAAGGGCAGGTAAGCCACATGAACACGTACCCCTAACTTCTTCAATTCTATCCTTGCCGTGTCAAGCCATGCGTTGGCAGCAGCTTTGGAGGCGTGATAAGCCGACCAACCTGGTGCCATTGGATAGAGAGAACTTACGGAGGATGAGTAAACGATATGCCCTTTATTTGTTTGCAAGGCAGGTAATAGTGCGAGTGATAACGCCACTAACGATCGATAATTGAGGTCCATTGTGCGGTCATAATCGTGCAATCGGTCTATTGCCAGTGCGATATTGCGATGAATGGATTTGCCTGCATTGCAGAAAAGATAGTCCACTTGCGGCATATCCTTGCGTAGCTTTTGACAGAGACGGTTGAGTTGCTCCCTATCACGGAGGTCTATCGCACAATAATCGGCATGGCACCCTTGCTCCCTCGCCTTCGCACAGAGCATTTGTAACTCCGCTTCACTGCGTGCAAGAAGAAAGATGTTTGCTCCCAAAGAGATTAATTCCTCTGTCAGAGCACGCCCTATCCCGTGGGATGCACCCGTAACGATTGCCCACTTCCCACGCATTTCCTTTGCCACTACTTGGCGTTTTAAATGGATGGGCGGATAGGCTATTGCAGTGCTGATAGCCATTAACTTACTTCTGATAGATGCTCTCATGGGTACATTCTTCTCTATTCGTCTCTAAGAACCAACGCTATTCTGTATAAGAATCATTCGATTTCTTACCTTATTATAATAGGTGTTTAAACCATCTCAAGACTATAGTGTTGATAGTCACGGATAATGGTATAAAGGAATTTCTCATTACCCGTTCTGGTGTCAGAGATGCCTAAGTGTTCCCGAACTTTAGGTGCTAATGTGGCTATTCGACGCTCTCTATCAGGTCCATAGTCGGCATCGAGCGTGCGTTGAATAACCTCTATCTGATTGAGCGATAGGTCTTCTGCCTGTGGATAGACGGGTTTATAGTTGCGATCAAGGTACGAGAACTCGTCAAGAGAGACTTGAATCTTATGGTAATTATTGATTTTTATCACCATAGTGTGGGCTGCTAAGTCGCCTAAACGCTGTGAGTTCTTGGTCAAAAGGATAATTGCTACACCTACGAAGGAGAACCCTATGTCAATAATTAGGAATAACCAACGCATGAAGAAGTCGCCTATACCAGGTGTCGTACCGTCTTTCTTCACCACACGGATGCGCATAATCATCTTTCCGAGGCTCTGTCCATGGTTGAAGAGTTCCATATAAAAGGAATAGAAGAGCACTGACAAGAAAACAAAGAACGCCGAGTATACTTGTAGTTTATCATTCAGATAGTCGTCTGTATTATATATTAGTAGCCCCATACCAAAGGCGTAAACGAATAGGATAAAAGCGTCAATCATCTGTGCAAGCATACGTTCGCCAATGCTTGCTGGCGATTGGTTGATTTGCACATATTGCCCTGTAACGATGTTGGATTCTGACATTCTCTTCGTAACAAATTGGTTATTTCAGTTGCAAATATAGGAAAAAAACTCTACTTTTGTGGGCAGTTGGTAGAATTAATCACCATTACCTATAAAAGAGATAATGAAGGAAATCCTTTTCATACGTAATAACATCGAGAAGTGGAAAGCAATAGAAGCGTTGGTGGATAACATCAACTCGGTAATGCCTGACCGCTTGGCTGATGCTTACACAGACCTTACAACCGATCTTGCCTTTGCTCAAACACATTATCCAACATCACGAATTACAATCTATCTAAACAACCTTTCCTCTGCACTCCATAATGAGATCTATCGCAATAAGCGTGAGAAATGGAAACGAATGATCACCTTTTGGACGCAAGAGGTACCTGATGTGATGTGGAAAGAACGCCGACTACTATTCCTGTCATTCGCTATCTTCATGATAAGTGTGCTCATTGGAGTCGTCTCAACACTAGGAGATGAATCTTTCCCAAGGCTCATTCTCGGTGATGGATACATGGATCAGACGCTCGAGAACATAGCACAAGGAAAGCCGATGGGCATTTATGGAAGTGAAGAAGAGGGTGTTATGTTCATCGGAATAACGCTTAATAACGTCATGGTATCGTTCTATATATTTGCTATGGGCGTACTGACGAGCTTCATGCCAGGCTATTCCTTGTTCCAAAATGGTGTTATGGTGGGTTGTTTCGATACCTTCTTCTATCAGCACGGATTGTTATCTGAATGCTTACTAACCACTATGTTGCATGGAACCTTAGAACTTTCATCCATCGTGGTGGCTGGTGCTGCAGGCTTGGCAATGGGTAATGGATGGCTATTCCCTGGCACTTACTCACGCTTAGTGAGCTTCCAACGAGGTGCAAAGCGTGGTATGAAGATCATTGTAGGTACTGTTCCGCTCTTCATTGTGGCTGGTTTTATAGAGAGTTTTGTCACTCGGCACACCGAAATCAACAACTATGTGCGGTTGAGCATTATCCTCCTTTCATTCGCATTTGTCGTCTTTTACTTTATATACTTACCTTATAAACGTAATAAATATGAACTTTCAAGTAGAGAAACCAAAGGTTGATTTGTATAGAGCACGCACCTTTGGACAGAAGTTTTCAGCAACATTCGACTTCATTAAAGAGAACTATAAGCTCTTGTTGAAGGCCTGTTTTTATCTTGTCTTACCCCTTTGTCTGTTCCAGGCATTCGCTTTAGAGAGGTTTATCTCTGTCGTTGTAGATAACAATGTGGCTGTTGCTGTTGATAATGCAGATTCAGACGGAGCTTTAGGAACCCTATTAGTGAACACGGGTCTGTCCTATCTTATGTTGATAGTCTGCCTTGTTCTCGGTTCTATCTTACTCTCTTCAATCTGCTTCGCAATGATAAGGTATTATAATGAAAGCCCCACTCGCTTGCAAGGCGTGACCTTGCGTGACCTCAAGCCCCTCATCATTCAGTGTATGAAACGCTCCTTCTTGATGGGTTTAGTGTTTGCGGTTGCATGGGTGGTCATCATCATCATCCTTGGACTCTTTGCTTTTATCTTCTTTGAAGTGACCTCGAATGACCAATTCCCTAATGTCCTTATTGGTATTGGACTATTCTTTTTGGTCATTATCGGACTGTTAGTAGTCTTTGTTCCAGCCACTGTCTCATGGCCAGTTTATCTATTCGAAGATGATGAGACATTGTTCTCTGCCATTCGTCGTGGGTGGAGATTAGGTATTTACTCCTTCTTCCCTTTGATTGGATTGATGTTTATCATGGCGCTTATAGAGAATGTCCTTCAAACGGTGACGACGCTCCCTTGGTACTTCATGTACCTTGCTAAAGTCTTTATCTCTGCAACGAATGAAGGAGCAACATCGGTTGTTAATTCTCCAATCTACAACTTCGTCGAGTACATCTTATCGGTTATCATGAACTTTGGAACCTATCTAGCAACGACATTAACCATTATTGCGCTTGCCTTCCACTATGGTAGTGTTGCAGAGGAAGTAGATGGTGTCTCGGTTGAAGAAGGCATCCAGAACTTTGATCAACTGGCAGAGAAAGATTCCGACATCGACGACTTTGAAAAGCTATAATACGGTTAGTTAAATCCTTCTGATATGTTACAAGCCTTGTCCGACACGCTCTCTTGCGATACAGCTTTACTACATCAATACCGCGTTGATGAGGCGTATAACTATGCGAAAGAGCTACAAGCTCCAGAGCTAGATCTATGGGATTGGCTGATGAATAAGCTGATGAAGTGGATATCGGAGCTGTTCTCTCCGAATGGAAAAGGCGATGTTCGTTTCTATATCTATATAGGTTTAGCCATTGTCGTGGCGGCTTTTATCGCCTTTCTTATGTACCGTTACCGTGCGAAGCTATTCCATCGTACAGGAAAGGTGAGCAGTGTTAATGCCGAAGAAGACAATATATATGGTGTCAACTTCGATGCGGAATACACCAAGGCGATGGCACAACAGGACTATTATAAGGCTGTACGAATGGTGTATCTGCGCACACTTCGTTGGCTGGCAGACCATCATAAGATTAATTGGCAGCTTTATAAGACACCAACGCAATACACACGTGAATTCTTGTCGACCGACTTCCAGCGTATGACCAATGCTTTCATGCGTGTGAGATATGGTAATTATGAGGCTTCGGAAGCACTTGTCAACGAGTTACTCCATTTAGAAGATGCGATTGGGAAAGGAGGTACTCACGATGAATAAGAAGTTCTTATTTGGCGTAGTAGCCTTCCTCCTCTTTGTCTTAGCGATGGAGTTTAATGTGCCAGCAAAGTTCATTTGGAAACCAACCTTCGGTCATTACGATGGTCAACCCTTTGGTTGTGCGGTCTTCGACACGCTTATGCAGAAGTCAATCCCTGCTGGTTATCATGTGACGAATAAGACTTTTGCGCAGTTAGAACGTGATGGATATGGTAAGAAACCGCAGGCTATTCTTGTGCAAACATTGGCATTTAACCCAACAGAAACTGATAGGAGAGCGTTGAGTAGGTTGTTAAAAGCAGGGAATAAAGTGCTCATTGTCACCTCAGACTTCGCTAGTGACTCCTCGCATGTAGACTTTGGTGTGACGGTATCAGGTAGAGATTCCTTCCTTCCCCAGTGGGTGAAGAAGTCGATAGAGTCCTATCAAATCCCGATGGATACCCTCTATTGGAATGCCGTGAAGCCTTATACGCCTCATACTTATCAGGTCTATACGTCGATGTCAGGCTATGGGATTGAGGTAGATAAGGGCGTCCAGTGTGATACCTTGTTATGTGCTTTCCAACGTTCTATTGGTGCGGATGTAGATACAACAGTCGTTTCTTACGACTTAGATGATGATGAGTATGCTGACAAGATAGGCGGTTATTGGCAGGCACGACTCATACGAATTAAGTGGGGAAAGGGCGAGTTGTTCCTCTCATGTGACCCACTCCTATGGACCAACTATGGCGTACTTGACCCCGAGATAAATGGACTCTTATTCCGTGCGATGTCCCAATTCCGTGGCTTACCAGTAACACGTACAGATGCGTATGCGCCTAAGAACGAGATAAACAAGGAGAGTCCGCTCCGTTACTGGCTGCAAAATGCGCCACTCAGATGGTGTGTCTATCTCACATTGTTAGGTTTGCTGTTGTTCTGCGTGTTCTATGCTCGACGTCGCCAAAGGGTGATCCCAGTGGTAAAACAGCCCGAAAACAAGTCGTTGGAGTTTGTGAAACTCATCGGAACACTCTATTATCAGAAGCATGAAAACCATGATTTGTTGCAGAAGAAGTATGGTTATTTTGCAGAGCTAGTGCGTAGGCAGTTGCTAATAGATATAGACGACGAGGACATGAAGCGTGAGAATATCCAGCAGTTAGCCTTTCGCACGGGTATGGCTGAGGCTGATGTGCGCATGATACTGGATAGAGTTAGTAGATACTTACAGCTCTCATCAAGTCTAACTGATAAGCAGCTGCAAGCGTTGATAGATGGGTTAGACCGCATCATCAGTAATCTTTAATCCTAATGGACGAACTAATAAACAATAAAACTAACGAACAATACACCAACAAGATGGAAGAGAATAAAGCAGAGAGAACTGATCTTCAGGACTTCAGTGAGAAGATTACACAATTAAAGAAGGCTATCGGCAATGTGATTGTTGGGCAGCAGGAGGCTGTCGACTTGCTGTTAACAGCCATCCTTGCAGACGGTCATGTGCTGATTGAAGGCGTCCCCGGAGTGGCAAAAACCCTGTTAGCTCGATTAGTCTCACGCCTCATTGACGCACGTTTCAGCCGTATTCAGTTTACGCCAGACCTAATGCCTAGCGATGTGTTAGGTACGACGGTGTTTAATATGAAGACCTCCGAATTCGACTTCCATCAAGGACCTGTGTTCGCAGAGATGGTACTTGTTGACGAGATTAACCGTGCCCCAGCTAAGACGCAGGCTGCTCTTTTCGAAGTAATGGAGGAGCGGCAGGTCACAATCGACGGTATTTCGCATCGCATGAAGGACCTTTATACAATCATAGCAACGCAGAACCCGGTGGAGCAAGAGGGAACTTACCGACTACCAGAGGCTCAGTTAGACCGCTTCCTATTCAAGATAAGCATGAGTTATCCTACTCTTGAGGAAGAGGTGAGCGTCTTGCAGCGCCATCAAGAGGATAGGCAGCTCGTGAAACTAGCCGACATACAACCCCTGCTAAGCGTTAGTGAGCTGCTAGCTATGCGTCAGAAATTGCAAGAAGTGTACATTGAAGATAGCCTCCTACGCTATATTGCCTCCATCGTACAGCAGACACGTATGTCAAAGGTTGTCTATCTCGGAGCCAGCCCACGTGCGTCTGTCGCCATCCTCAATGCCTCTAAGGGCTATGCCATGCTCTGCGGACGTGACTTTGTGACGCCGGAAGATATCAAATTCGTTACTCCTAGCATCCTTCAACACCGCCTTCTCCTTACAGCTGAGGCTGAAATGGAGGGCTACACAGCGTTGAAAGTAGCGCAGAAGTTGATAGATAAGGTGGAAGTCCCTAAGTGATTTCGGCACAGAAAAAGCCTTGTTTTATGAGTAAGGATAATGACACATACGGTTCGCAGTGCTGACACATACGATTCACGACGCTGACACATACGATACACGACGCTGATACATACGTGTAAAACTGCTGACTCGTATGTGTGCGAACGCCTCGTACAAATGGTTACACAAACTCGCACCATTGGAGCGAACGCCTCGCACCCTTACACAATAACCCTCTTATAGATAGAGTAAATGTTTCTTACCAAGCGATTTTATATCATCTTTGCGTGCTTGACACTGCTTTGTGGGTTGGGATATGTCTATCCCATCCTCTTCACTGCGGCTAAGATTCTGTTGTGTCCCTTCGTTGTTATAACGCTTATAGACGCCTTCATGCTCTATTCTCGACGTGCCTTAACAGCGGAACGAAGCTGTGCGGATAGGTTTTCTAACGGCGATGAGAATGTCATAAAACTTCGTTTTGCAAGCGAATATACCTTCCCCGTATGGCTAACCATCATCGACGAGGCACCAAAGGTGTTCCAACGTAGAGACATATCTTATACCACGCAACTTGCAGCAAAGGGCGAGAACGAAATCCGTTACACGCTAACTCCAGTGAAGCGTGGCGTTTATTCCTTCGGGCGGATTCGCTGTTTCGTTCGTACCCGTATAGGACTTGTGGAGCGAAGGTATAACTTGAGCAAGGAAAGAGACGTCGCCGTCTATCCATCTTATCTAATGCTGAATCGTTACGAATTGCTTGCGATGAGCAATCATCTTACTGAGATGGGTATCAAGAAACTCCGACGTGTGGGCAATAATACGGAGTTTGAACAGATAAAAGACTATGTACCGGGCGACGACTATCGTATGATGAACTGGAAAGCAAGTGCACGCACGCACCAACTCAAGGTCAATGTCTATCGTGACGAACGCTCGCAACAAATCTTTTCAGTCATTGATAAGGGACGAGTTATGCAACAGTCGTTCCACGGGATGACCTTATTAGATTACAGCATAAACGCCGCTTTGGTGCTTTCTTACGTCGCTATGCACCGTGACGATAAGGCTGGTTTGATTACATTCACCGATAAGATGGACACATTCGTAGCTCCCTCGCGCCGCACGGGACAAATGCAACGCTTGTTGGATGCGCTTTATATGCAGGAAACCGACTTCGGGGAGACCGACTTCAGTAACCTTTGTATCAACGTGAGAGAGCAAGTTAGCAAGCGAAGTCTACTCGTTGTCTATACGAACTTCTCGGGTATGACAGCCCTTAATCGGCAGTTGCCTTACCTGAAACTGCTAAGCCGTTGGCATCGTGTGCTCGTCGTATTCTTTGAAGATAGCGAGTTGAATGAGTACATACAATCGACTAAGCACTCCATAGAAGAGTATTATCAGCATGTCATTGCAGAGAAGTTTGTCTATGAGAAACGCCTTATCGTGTCTACACTCAGGCAACATGGCATTTATAGCTTACTGACAACACCTGAGAATCTAAGCGTAGACATCATAAATAAGTACTTGGAGATGAAGCAAAGACAGGTTTTGACTTAATTATAGCTAACAAAATCATCATATTTTAGTATTGTGTTGTTGACAGACATTACATAACTTTGCAATGAGTTAGAATCATATATATTAATAGTGTCAATAACATGAGAATTAGAACTTTATGCAGGTCATTTGCTATCGCATTGTTGGCTACGTGGGGAGCAGTCTCTGCTTCCGCGGCTGATTATGTGACAGTAACTGACAAAGAGGGAAAGGCTACGACCTTTGCTCTCACAGACAAACCAACGATTACCTTCACGTCAGATCAGCTTGTCTTGACGGCTGGTAGCAGAACCGTAGAGTATCCTTTAACGGATTTCCTTAGCTTTACTTTCACTGATCAGCCTACTGGTATCAATACAGTTGGGGCTGAACAGTCTAATGCAGTGTTCTCTTTTACCAACTTCTCGGTACGAGGAGAGGGATTGAAAGCGGGCACTCGTGTGAGCGTCTATACCATCAATGGGCAGCTTGTTGGTAGTGCTGTTGTCAACCAGAATGGCGCCGTAGAGGTTCCATTCGATGGTCAGAAGGGCGTGTTTATAGTAAAATCATTAACCAAGACATTTAAATTTATCAATCAATGAAGAAGTTCTTTACTTTAGTAATCGTATCACTTTTAAGTGCTATGGCAGTACAGGCACAGAAGGTAGTAATCAATAAGAAAGACGGCTCAAAGGTAGTTGTACTTGCAAAGGATGTGCAAGATGTCAAGTTCGCTCCAGCGTCAATAGCAGATCCATTTATAGGTCGTTACAAGGGAGCTGACAAAGTGAAGATAGGCGGTATGTTCTCATATACATCAGCAGATGAGGTTACTTATGAGATAACTGACAATGAAGATGGCACCATCAACTTGATAGTTCCAGAGGTGACATACGCTAAAACGTTGATGAAAACGCTTATTCTCGGTACTTACACCATCTCTAATATCCCTTACGATGCGGAGAAGAAAGCTTTTATAAAGGCTTATAAGAAAGACAACATCAAGTTCCGTTTCATCACAAAGGATGATTCTGGCAATACAACAAAGGATCAGGAGTACACCTTCGACAAGGATGTTTGTAAGGTAGTAATCGCTTTGAGCGATGATGGAAAGCTGACTATCAACAATACCTATCAGATGGGTTCAATGCCAATGGTTATCTATGGCACCTTTGTTGGGGCTAGGCAATAAATAAGGTAGGGATAATATGACTCTCAGTAGGTATATATACAATGCCCTTGCAGGCGCCGTTATCCTCTTGATAACGACGTCTTGCAATGGGCTTTTTGATGGTATATACGATGATGCGCCAGCCTCTCCCACGATTACGGAAGGGCAGTTGTTAGTCGATGCTACGAGTTGGAAAGATTGGTGTTACGTTGACTTCGATTCGTTAGAGACCTTCATTGAGCATAAAGATACTGCTGGACTATTGAAGGCGCAGAGCCATTTAACCCGCATGACGATTCCCACAAGTCTCACAGCTAGTACCACTGACGGGCGAACAGGTAGCTATACTTATTGGTTCGATGTGTTCGGAAAAGGAATAGCCGTCAATGAGAAGCGTTCGTTCACGGCTACTGATGCACAACAAGAGCCACCTTCGTGGAGCATTGCCTTCCATCGCAATAATGTGAGAACGAATGGAGGTGCAGTGTTGGAAACTAATTATAAGTCGATGACTGAGCTTCCGAAGAGTAGCATAGACTTCCTCGGTGCAAACTTCCAAACGGATGAGTGGAGCGAAAATGAGGTCTGGACGGATCAGACGCAAATGCTTCAGAGTTTGATAGGATGTCAAGGGATAACTATTAATAAGGTGTTATCATCATGGCTTCGAGTAGACATTCCCCCAATGCCCCCAGCCTTTACTATGAAGAATAATGTGTACATTCTCCGCTTGAAGAATGGGAAATATGCAGCCTTACAGTTAGTGAATTATATGAATGCGGGAGGCACTAAATGTTGGTTGACCATCAATTATAAATACCCTTATTAGGCGTGACCTCCGTCTTACTTTGTTCTCTCGTCTAGGGAACGGAAAGGCGAATAAGGTTTTATATAGAGCTTATGAAACGAAATACCATTCTATTATCAGCTTTGCTCCTTACACTTCCTTCGGTGTCATGGGCAGATGAGTTGAATGACTCCATCTATAAGTCTTATGAGTTAGACCAGGTTGTTGTCACGGGTACGCGTACACCAAAGCTACTTGCCAACACACCTGTCTTGACGAAAATCATTACATCAGATGACATCGCAAAGAGCGATGCCACCAATCTTCGAGACCTATTGCAACAGGTGATGCCAGGCGTTGAGTTCTCCTATGCAATGAACCAGCAAGTGCACATGAACTTCTCTGGTTTTGGTGGACAAAGCGTGTTGATACTTGTTGATGGGGAGCGTCTTGCAGGTGAGACGATGGATGATGTCGACTTCACAAGACTGCTGATGGACAATGTAGATCACATTGAAATCGTTGGAGCAGCGTCTGCGCTCTATGGCTCGAATGCGGCTGGTGGGGTCATCAATATCATTACGAAAAAGAATATACACCCATTCTCTCTCAACCTAAATATGCGTTTGGGCAAGCATAACGAGCAACGTTACGGATTGAATGCGCAGTTGAAACAAGGGAAATGGAGCAACCTCTTGACCATTAACAGGGGCAAGGCAGATAACTACAACGTGCAGAATGGCGACCATCCTATTACTCGTGTCGTGTCAACGATATACGGCGATGCAACTTGGAACATTAAGGAACAACTATCTTATACACCGAGTGATAAACTCTCATTGAGCGGTAGGGCGGGTTACTTCTATCGCCAACTTGTTCGCACAACTGCGACTCCTGAACGTTATAGAGACTTCACGGGCGGACTTAGAGGAGTATGGACTCCGACCGAAGCGGATAACTTTGAACTTACATACGCATTCGATCAATATGATAAGTCGGACTATCAACGAATCGCAAAGATCGATGTGCGCGACTATTCAAACGTGCAGAATAGCTTCCGATTACTCTATAACCACAACCTCAAAGGAGGCGATGTTCTATCCGTGGGTGCCGATTATATGCACGACTACTTATTGAATGTGAACCTTGAAGGACGCACCCGCAAGCAAGATTCCTTTGATGCTTTTACGCAATATGACTGGAACATTAACGAGCAATGGGAGGCTGTTGGTGCATTGCGTTACGACTACTTCTCGGATGGACATATCTCTCGCGTGACACCAAAGATAAGCCTTCGTTACCAGCCAATACACAATCTTAATCTCCGTCTTAGCTATGGTATGGGCTTCAGATCACCAACGTTAAAGGAGAAATACTATAACTTTGATATGGCAGGAATATGGATTGTAGAAGGGAACCCAGCCTTGAAACCAGAGGTAAGTCATAACTTCTCCCTGTCTACTGACTATACACATGGGCATTACAACTACACTCTTACGGCTTACTACAATAGGATTAAGGATAAACTCGCTACTGGTGCTCCTTATTACAAGCGTGCTTCTGACCTTATTCCTCATCTACCTTATCTTAACTTAGGAGGCTATTCCGTCTGTGGAGGAGAGGCTTCGGCACAAGCGAGATGGTCGAATGGTATCACCGCACGTCTGTCTTACGCTTATACCGACGAGCACCTACCAAAGGATAAGAACAATAACTCGGTGAATAATCAATACATCCCTGCTCGCAAGCACGCAATGACTGGGCATATTGATTGGGACCATCAGTTTGTGAAGAACTATGGGCTGAATATAGGACTGGATGGTCGCTTCTTATCATCAGTAGACAATCAAGAGTTCGTTGATTATTACGACATCTCGAAGGGAATCCGCACCATTCATTACCCTGCATACGCACTCTTTAAGCTCGCTATTGTACAGCGATTCAGTAAGAGTGTGAAGTTGAGTGTTGCCTTGGATAACCTCTTCAATTATAAACCAGAGTATTACTATTTGAATTGCCCATTGACAGATGGCATGAACCTGCAGGTTGGCTTGTCTGTTGATGTGGATAAACTATTTAAGTTCTAATATATAATAATGGAGAAAAAGAAAACTTATTGGTGGCGCACGATAGCCTCCTTTGTCCTCGTACTATTCACTATGCCGTTAGGTCATGCACTAATGATACTGATGGAGAAGTTTATGGATCCCGTGGCAGTACATTATGCTGGTTTCACCATGGGGTTCGTTGGCTTGATTATGGTTATCGTTGGGGTCTTTGTCAAAGGAGATACTCGTCAAACCTTATGGGGGCTTATTGGCGGTTTATTGTTTTGGACGGGTTGGGTCGAATTCCTATTCCTCTATTATGCACGCCGTTATGGAGTTCCACCCGAGATAGAGCATGGTGTGGTCGTTACCAAGCCTGAATATCTTATTATGCCAGCCTCCTTTGGATTGTGGATGATGGTCATGACGATGTATATCTTTAGTACCCGTAATGGTTGCGACTTCATCACATGGATACAAGAGAAGCTCTTCGGAAAGCATAAGAATAAGATAGTTGTGCAGCCAATGACCCACCACACCTCCATAATCACGTTCATGGAACTAAACATGATACTATGGGCTTTCTATCTGTTGTTGATGTTCTGTTATGATAAAAACTTCCTTGGCGACCACCATCCAGTAACTTATCTCATCGGAATAAGCTGTTTCATTGGTTCACTCTTTATGTTCCGTCGACAGCTTCATATCGCCGCTTGGGGTGCAAACATTCGAATGGCTGTGGCGACAGTGATCGTCTTTTGGACGCCAGTAGAGATACTCGGTCGCATCAACTTCTTCAAAGAGTTCTGGGTTCACCCACAAGAGTATGGGTTCTTGTTGTTGTGTATCTTGGGTGCATTCATCCTTTTGTTGGTGTATATGTGGCTGAAGGGTGCTAAGAAGAAACGCATTGCAAAGCAATAAAACTCCTGTCAATAGCATCCTTTTCTCTTAATGAATACGAAGGGAGATGAGCGCATTTATATCATTTCGATGTGCACAGTCTTCTATCGACTGGATGGAAAGTAAGATCAGTAAGGAGGGTACGCTCAAAGTGGCGCATCCTCCTTTTTAAATGTTAGGAAGTGGTGAGGACTGATATAGAAAGTACTTTACAATTTGTTTTCTCATTCTAGCTTTCATTCAAAGCTATACTTATTAGAAAACGAACCAATATGTGGCTTTTTATGAAAACGTACCTCCGTTTTTGTGAAAAGATACCTCCGTTTTGGGCAAGAAGTACCTTCGTTTTATGCAAAAGATACCTCCGTTTCGGGTAGAAAGCACCTCCGTTTTGAGTAAAAAGTACTATCGTTTTAGCTAAAAATAGCCTATTTTTTGTGCTTAGGGTTAGTTCTTTCTTCCTGAAATGAGGCTTACTCTTATGCAAATAGCTATTAGTCAGGAGGTTATAAACACCTTGTAAAATTGCTCTCTAATTCCCGTATTTGTGGACAAAGTCCTTTGTTCTTCTGAAAAACGCAAATAGAAGCCCTGAAATTAGCAGTATTTTATTACATTATTCAAAGTAGTTTGCAACGCTACAAAGGGCTAAGAAGGCGCAAAAGAGATAGGTTTAAATTAAATATTTATCCTTCTGAAGGGGCTATCGGGAGCTAAGAACGAGGCTACATCGGGGCTGGAAAGAATCGAAGATGGTATTTCAAACCATCTTGACGACCCTCTATTTTACAGGAGTTAGCGAATACTACCCTTTGTCATATCGCTTTTTTTTCGTATATTTGCAGCCTAATTATAACTAAAAACGATGAATAAATTATTTCTATCCCTTTGTCTTTTAGGGGCGAGTGTGGCTGTTGGTGCACAAGAGCGACTGCCCAAAGTGACCCTTAAAGATCTAGAAGGAAGGACCGTACAAACCGACACTATCTCTAATAATGGTAATCCTCTTGTTGTTACCTTCTTTGCTACTTGGTGCAAGCCATGCGACCGTGAGTTGAAAAGCATTGATGAGCTTTATGACGATTGGCGCCGAGAAACAGGTGTGCGAATCGTTGCTGTATCCATTGATCAGGCTCAAAACGTCAATAAAGTGAAGCCTTTGGTCGACCAGAATGGCTGGCGTTATGATGTATTACTCGATCCTAATGGTGAGTTCCGACGCTCGTTAGGTATTCAGTCAGTGCCTTATACGGTCTTACTTGATGGTCAGGGCAGGATTGTTTATAAGCATAATGGCTACACAGATGGCGCTGAGATGGAGCTATATAAGAAGGTGAAAGAGGTTTTGAGAAGGTGATTTTATGAAAAGATGGATGATGATAGGACTGCTCATGAGCCTGAGTAGTGCATCAGTTTATGCACAAGAGTCCGACAAATTACACCTTTCTGGAAGTCTTCAGAGTGATATGCTGTTGGCACAAAAGGACAGTGCGACGGGCGCAGAGGCTACAGGAAGTCGTTTCCGAACGAATACTTATCTCGACTTGAGGCTTTCAAACAGTTACTTTGAGGCTGGTGCAAGGTTGGAGTATATGCCCCATCCACTCCCAGGATACGAGAATGACTTTAAGGGTTGGGGCGTTCCTTACGCCTACTTGAAGGGTCGTTATAAGAATGCGGAGCTTACTTTGGGTAGCTTCTATGAGCAGTTTGGCTCTGGTTTCATCCTCCGTTCGTATGAAGAACGCAGTCTTGGAATTGACAATTCATTGCAAGGTGCACGCTTGAACTATCTCCCTTGTGCTGGAGTTGCGGTCAAGTTGCTCACGGGTAGACAGCGTCGTTACTGGCACCACAATAAGAGTTGGATGACAGGAGCGGATGTGGAATGGAACATGGAAGAGTCGTTTAAGTCGCTTCAACAGCATAATACCTATATAATGTTGGGTGCTTCCTACCTTAATAAATACGAGAGAGACGAGGTGGTGATGGTCGATCCGACCCATCGGTTGCGCCTTCCTCGTTATGTCAATGCGTTCGATTTACGTCTACGAGTGCAACATCACGGCTTCAATGTATTGGCAGAAATGGCGATGAAAACGCAGGATCCTTCGCATGATAATGGTTACATCTATCGCAATGGCTATGTGGCAATGCTCTCAGGGTCCTATTCCAAGCGTGGAATGAGCCTATTGCTACAAGCAAAACGCAGTACGAATATGGGCTTCCGAAGCCGTAGAGGAATGGAAGGAATCTCCTCTTTCATCAATCATCTACCGCCTTTCACGGTGGAGCATACCTACACTTTGGCTGCACTCTACCCCTACGCCACACGCCCCGAGGGTGAGTGGGCTTATCAAGCCACTGCTGCTTATACCTTTCCAAAGGGCTCTTGGATGGGAGGAAAGTATGGAATAACAACGAAAGTGAACTTCTCTCATGTCCATTCAGTGCGTAAGAAGGGTGCAGGAGAGATGGGAACAGAGGGTTATGGTAGCCCGTTTTGGGCATGGGGTGACGCTACCTATTATCAAGATATTGATGTGCAGGTGGAGAAGCGGCTCTCCAAAGAAACGAAGTTAAACCTGATGTATATGTATCAACGATACAATCAGACCTTGTTAGAAGGACATGGAGGAATGCTAAACACGCATATCTTCGTCGCAGATGTCAAACAGAAACTCGGAACGAACGCCATCTTGCGTGTCGAAGGGCAGTATCTTGCGTCAAAAGAGGGCGATAAAGACTGGCTATTCGGGCTTGGAGAGCTATCGTTCGCACCGCATTGGATGGTCACCGTGAGCGACCTCTACAATGCAGGCAACACCCATGTGCATTACTACCAAGGCTATGTAACCTATAGCGGTGGGGCTCATCGACTGCAATTAGGCTATGGTCGAACACGTGCGGGCTTTAATTGTTCGGGGGGTGTATGCCGTTATATCCCAGCAACAAAGGGCTTGACACTCTCTTATAATTATAACTTTTGATGGAAATGAGACGTTTTTATATACTTATCTTGGCTGCTGTTGCACTCTTGACAGGCTGTGATTCAGTTGGTTCTGACGAACGATTGATAGAGATTCCACCTGCAACTGTTCAGCGAAATGTACTCATCGAGGACTTTACAGGGCAACGTTGTATCTTCTGTCCGGCTGCTTCTCAAACGATAGAAGAGCTGCAAAAGCTCTATGGAGCAGACAGATTGATAGCCGTGGGCATACATGCTGGACCGCTCGCAATAAAGAGTATGGGTGGAGTTAAGGGCTTGCGCACTGATGCAGGGGATGTTTATTACAAGTATTGGGCGGTTCCTAATGTGCCAAAAGCCATTATTAATCGTCGTGGAGGCGTCCTACAAAAAGATACTTGGGCTGGTCGTATCTACGAAGAGTTCGCTCAAACAACTACAATCAATATAGCCCTTCAATGTCAGTATGACGCTGCCACACGTCAAGTGAAGATTGAAACTAACTTAAAAACATTGTCCGATGATGTGAAGGGAAGGCTTCAGCTTTGGTTAGTAGAGGATAGTGTCGTGGCTCCACAGCTCTTTCCAAACAATAAGATGGATAAGGAGTATGTGCATAACCACGTGTTCCGTGCTGCGATCAATGGTGAGTGGGGAACGGAGTTAACGCTCTCTTCAATGCGAACGCACGTGGAGCAAACATCGTACACACTCCCAGAAGGAGTCGTACCAGGCAATGCGTGGATCGTAGGATTCGTCTATAACGATAGCGGAGTACTGCAGGCTGTGCGCCAAAAGGTTTCTATTTCGTAAATAAGTCATCATCAATTAAGTAGATAAATATAAATTGAACAATATGAAATTACGCTTACTCGTATTAATCGGACTGCTGACCAGTCTTTTAGTTAGTGCTCAAGCACAGACAAGTAACAATGATGTTGCCTTCGTGGATGCGCAAGGTAAGGTCATTCCGAACGGCACAACGGTGGTATTAAACGCTGTGAAAGAAGCCATGTTCCCACCTGGATGGAAGGAAATAGCAGGTGAGGTGTATATTAAGAATACGTCGGATAAGAACCTGACAGTAACCCTTTTTAGTAGAATTAACAGCGTTGATGAAGGCAATGTGACGGTTTGTGCACTCGGCGGATGTACTCCTTTGGAAGAAGATAACAGTACTGAGATAGGAAGTCAGATGTTACTTGCAGGCTCAGAGAGGGAGTCTATTGCGATAGAACACACTTACGAGCATAGTGAGAAGGGCTCAATTACACTGAAGCTTACTACCAAAGAACTTGGTTCCGAACAAGAGATTGAAGGTCCAACTATTATTGTTAAGTTCGATACTAACCCAACAGGAATAGTTGAGGTAGCGTCACAGAAGGGTCTTACTTACGATGTTTTCAATACGCAAGGTACCTTATTATATAGGCAGCTTACGTCCTTATCTGGTCTTCCGAAGGGTCTTTACATCGTGAAACAGACGGGTTCAAAGAAGGCAATTAAGAAGTTTGTTGTACGCTAAGTATTCATCTTTAATCATTCACAACTTGATATGTTACGCAGAATTTATATACAGTTTATTACCCTGCTTGCCATTCTCTCTTATGCAGGAAACGCTCATGCACAAGAGCATATACTTATCCCTGTTGCTGGACAAAAGGTGTATGTGCCACTTACGGGATCGAGTGTAAAAGGAAAGATCGTTGTTTCCAACATTGGTAGAACTCGTATTCAAGACATTGACTATACGCTTTCTTTCAATGGAAAAGAGCTAGAGTCAAAGCATTACACATTACCCCAAACACTGGGACATAATGATGATGCTGTGATTGAAGTAGCTGTTCCGCCATACACAGAATTGGGTGAAGATGAACTGATCTTCACGATTACGAAGGTGAATGGAGGGCGCAACGGAGCTACTATCAGTGAGGCTCGAATACCGAGAGTAACGGTTACTAAGGTGGCAAAGAGGAAAGTTGTTGTAGAAGAATACACGGCAATGTGGTGCCGATATTGTCCATCAGGTATTGCCCTTATGGAGAACTTGTCGCATACTTTCGGTGATGACTTCGTAGGTATAGCAGTGCATGCTGATGATCACTTGACCTGTTGGGACTATTATGCAAAAGCCAGGGAAGACACTCGTCGTCCCTCTCTTTATATGAATAGAAGCCGTAAGTTAGGGTATGTCAAGGCTGTTGATGAGTTCAAAGCAGAGCAAGATGCGGGTGCAGATATGGATCTTGAAGTATCTGCCGAATGGGATAAAGAGAAGAACAACATCACTGTTACGCCTGCAGTAACGTTCCGTTTGAATCGTGAAAAAGCCCCTTATGGCTTTGCCTATGTGCTGACTGAGGATGGAATGTCACATCCCCAATGGGTTCAAAACAATGCTTATGCGGGTAGCGAGGGCGATCGTGGAGTTACAAAAGAGTTCGATGTGTTCATCGATTCACCAAGTGAGATCCGTAATCTAAAGAACAACTTTGTTGCCATTGCGGCTACTGGTGTGGAAAAGCCAGTGGATAGTCTCATCGAAGCTCCTATCAAGGCTGACCAGACGCAGAGCCATTCTTACATCTTCAAGGATGTCTCGAAGATAAAAGTTCTACAAGATATAACAAAGTTGAAGGTATGTGTTTTGCTGATAAACAAACAAACAGGTAAAATAGAGAATGCGGCTAAGTGCAATATTGTTGACGCTCAAACAACTTCTATCTCATCTGTTTCTGATAGAAAGGAAACCGCTATTGAGACCGCACGTTATACATTGGATGGTCGGCGAATTACGGCTCCACAAAAGGGAATCAACATTGTGAAGTACAGCGATGGACGTGTTCGTAAAGAGGTTATAACGCAATAAACGCTTTCAATATAGTATATTTTTTTATATGAATAAGGATTTAACAACTCATTATCAACGGAAAGTTGAAGAAGAGAACAGCCTTCTCTCAAGGCTTCGCAACCGTAGTCGGGCTTTTATTCTGGCTGAAGTAAGCTCTTTCTTACTTGCTATTGGCTTCGTAGTACTCTATACTTTGCTTGCTAATGCAGCCTGGACACTAGCTTGTGGGCTGTTAGCTCTCTTCTTATATCTATACATTCGCAAGTTAGATGTGCGTAATGACCGCCGTATAAAGGAGGGAGAAGCAATGGTGATGACCTATGAGAATGAGATAAACTACCATCATGGCGACTTCAGTAAGCTCAATGCTGGCACGCAATATGTCAATCCGCAACATCCATACACATACGATTTAGATGTGTTCGGAGCTGGTTCTCTGTTCCAACGTATCAACCGCACCATCTCAACAGGGGGCAGTGACCAGTTGGCAGAATGCCTTTCAAAGGAGTGGGGAGGTCTAGATCAGAGTGAGCAGGTGGGTCAGATTCATCAGAGAATGGCATCCATTCAAGAGTTAGGACAAGCAGAAGCGTTTCTAACTCGGTTCAAGTCGTTTGGTGTAAAAGGGCAGATTCAAACGAAGGATGTGCTGACGGCACTGACAGATGTGCATCAAAAGCAGCTACCCAAATACTTCTCTCATCCTTTTTTCCGCCTTTTCTGTTCTGCAAACTTGCTGGGTTTCTATGCTAGTATCGTACTATCATTCATGGACATCGTGCCCTCCTTGTTGCCAATATGGTGGGGAATCTTCAACTTCCTGTTAGCTTTCTTGTGTTCGCATAAGCACATCCGTGTTATATCCGAACTGATAGCAAAGGTGCAAACAGCGGTTGATGGCTATTTACAAGTGCTGAGGCTCATCAATCAAACCGACTTTCAAGCGTCTGAATTGCAGGCATTGAAAGGGCGATTAGCAGGTGCGGAAGAGTCATTAGAGCGGTTAGCACTCATCTTACAGAAGATAGATAACCGCAGTAATGAGATTGGTATATTCATCTTTAATTGCTTTGCTTTGATTGATATAACCATTGTTCGACTCTTTCAGCAGTGGCAACGAGCGTATGAAGAGCGCACAAGTGAATGGATAGAAACGCTGAATCTCTTTGACACACTGGTATCTATGGGCAATTACAAACTCAATGAGAACAAAGCGGTGCAGGCTGAAGTTGTGGCAGAGAATCAGGTTGTCTTTAATGCAAAAGCGCTCTATCATCCTTTCTTGGGAGAGCATGCTGTGGCAAACGACTTCGACATTCAAGATCGTGAATATTATATAGTAACAGGTGCAAATATGGCAGGTAAGAGTACGTTCCTGCGTTCGTTGGGTGTGAATTATCTGTTGGCAATGAACGGATTACCCGTGTTTGCCAAGCAACTAAGGGTCTCCGTCTTCCACTTATTCACGAGTATGCGCACCACAGATGACCTCACTCATGGTATTTCCTACTTCAATGCTGAGCTCTTACGACTCGATCAGCTGTTAGGCTCTCTACGTGAGTCTACACCGAACCTCATCATACTTGACGAGATACTAAAGGGCACTAACTCATTGGATAAGCTAAATGGTTCACGTCTATTCCTACAACACATCGCCTCACGAAACGTCACGGGCGTGATTGCCACACATGACTTAGAGTTGTCAAAGATGGAAGATGAAGAGCCAAAACGGTTCCATAACTATTGCTTTGAGATTGAGTTAGGGGAGCAAATCACCTATTCTTATAAGATAAGTAAGGGTGTGGCACGCAATCAGAACGCAACGTTTCTGTTGCAGGGGATACTGAATAAAGAAGGAGCAAATAGATTATAAAGGCAAGAGAGCATGGCATTGTCCTGACTAAAAAACTGTTACGACACGTGCTACTTCTACCTTATTCCGTCTTTTAAAACCAGTTTCTTTATCAGGACTGACGATGATATAATAAAGAAGGTGAAGTTCTTACAACTTCACCTTCTTCTTTTTTCCAGTACTCTCATTGCTCATTCTGTCTAGAGCAGTGACCACATAGACATATTTCTGATTGCCATCTTTATAATTCAAGCGCACCTTGTTTTCATAAGGCATCGCTATAATCTTCGACGGATCATTGGTGTTTATAGGCTCATCAGGCGTGAACTGATACACAACATATTGATGTGCTTCATCCTTCCAGCCCTTTCCCTTCGGTGCTTTCCACGTGAGGTAATAGCCATCGCGTTCCCATTGTGCCTTCAACCGCTTGGGATGTTTCGGTGCATCAGAGTCTATGAAAGGCATTAAGGGTTGCAAGGCTGGATAGCGCCAGTAGTCTGTTCGTAAGAGAGTTCCATAGTTCCCAGGGTTGTCAACAGCTGCCTTTGCATACCAGAGCACTGTTCCGTTGACATTTGTCGACTGCTGATGTAAGCGGCGCTTAGCAGCTAGCTGATGGATAGAAGGGTTCTGTGGGTCAGCAAATTTGACGGTTCGCAGCACATCTTCACCTATGTATAATGGGCGTTTCCCAGCGTTGCGATTCCACCAACCAATCAATTCCTTGTAGTCAGCAGCACGATTGCCAATCTCCCAATAGAGCTGTGGTACACAATAATCAACCCATCCGTTGTTCACCCACTTTAGTACATCGGCATAAAGGTCATCGTAGTTTTGAAGTCCATTTGTCCTACTTCCGTTACGAGGGTCAGCCTTTTGATTGCGGTAAATACCAAAGGGTGACACGCCAAACTTCACCCATGGCTTTACAGCATGTATCCTTTCGCCTAGTTCCTTGATGAAGACATCAACATTATCACGCCTCCAGTCGTTGATATTTGAGAATCCTCTCGGGTCTTGTTGGAAGTTTCTTTGATCAGGAATAGGCTGTCCTGCAACAGGATAAGGATAGAAGTAATCATCGATATGTAGCCCGTCTACATCGTAACGAGACACGATGTCGTCGACAACCTGGCATATATACTCACGGTTCTCACGCAAGGCTGGGTTCAAGATGTACAACCCATCGTATGAAAAGACACGTTCGGGATGTTGCACAGCGATGTGGTTATTAGCCAACTGGTTGGTTGTCTTCGTCTTAGCACGATAGGGATTGATCCATGCGTGCAGCTCCATTCCTCGCTTATGGCACTCATCTATCATCCATTGCAAGGGATCCCAATAAGGCGAAGGAGCCTGTCCTTGCCGTCCAGTGAGGAACTTGCTCCATGGTTCTAACTTACTCGGATAGAGGGCGTCACACTCTGCTCGCACCTGAAAGATGATGGCGTTGACCCCATCCTTTTGTAGTTCGTCCAACTGATAACGCAGGGTTTGCTGCATCTGTTGCGTTCCGATACCCTGAAACTGCCCATTGACACACTGGATCCAAGCCCCACGAAACTCGCGCTTTGCTGGTTGACTCTTAGCAAAACTGGTTATAGTAATGGTCAAGAATAGCACTATCAATGATAGAATCTTCATGCCTTCACGAATTTGTCTCATGTGTTTATCTTTCTCTTTGTTATGCTTTTTTGTTTGTTTTGATTGGTCTTTTCTTCTATAATGAATCTATCATGCGTATCACAACTGGGCTTCTTCTACCATCGTCTTGTAATACTCATCCCAGCTAACTACAGCTTCCTCCGCTAACAGCCTATCCACTAGTCGATGTGGAAAAGAGGAGAAATAATTGTTGGGAACACGGAAGGGACGTGCCTTTCCATTACTTGAATTGAGATGAATTTCTTGTTCCATAGAGAGTTATCGTTACTACTCTCTTAGACTTCAAATAGGTAGATTGGTTTAAACATAAGGCTCTTTTTCTTTATTCAGAAGCCTTTGCAACATTATTCGTATTGCTTCATATAGGTCGTAACCTTCTCTACTGCAATGTGATAAGAGGCTTTCAACGCTCCGACACTCGTACCCAGTAGTTCGCTCATATCGTTATATTTCATCTCATCAAAGTAGCGTAAGGTGAACACCATGCGCTGTACATCGGGCAAGGTGGCAATGGCTTCCTGCAAAAGAGCTTGCCCTCTGTCACCATCGAAATACTCATCTGCCAGTAAGCTGTCGGCTAGGTGTAAGGTATCTTCGCCTTCCGTGACTACTTTCGAGCGTTTCCGACGTAGACACTCAAGTGCCTCATTGATGGCAATACGATATAGCCACGTAGACAGCTGGGACTTGCCTTGAAAATTGTCAAGTCCTTTCCATGCCTTTAGAAACGTGTTTTGTAGCACGTCATCGGCATCATCATGCGTGATAACAATACTTCGAATCTTCCAATATAGCGGTTCACTATATCGGTTTATAATATCTAGGAATGCTTTCTGTTGCTCTTCCGAGCTCGCTAACAGGCGAACTTCTTTCGAATTATCAAGGGGAGACACGTTACTCAAAAAGCTGTTGCTGTACCAGAATTGGGGGATGTCTAGCCCTTAACGGATAGATATTTTCCGGACAACTTTACCCACTTTCACAATGTAACAACCCCTTGGGAAGCTCAAAGTATAGTGCTTGTCACTACCGTCAACACGCACATTCATAACCTTTACCCCTGTAACGTTATAAATCGAGAGTACCTCATCTTCGGCACCAACAACACGTAAGACATTATTTGTAATGGTGATGGTAATGGATGGAAGTTCCTGTTCGATTAACTCCACTGGAGCCTCGGCACGTGCCGAAGTAACAGCACCCATGAGGAGTATTAAGGTGAGAATAAAAGGAGTAAATATCTTTTTTACCATAGACGATTGCTTTTGTTATTAGCTACAAAGATAGTAATTTTCAGCTTACATTGGCTTGGATTATTGCCTTTGTGATGGTATCTTTAATGATTATTAACGTGGGGGAAAGACAGAGGAACATAGTTTTTTAGACACAATGACATAAGTACATATTGTTTTAATAACGTTTTTTAAAGCCCCAATGACATAAGTACATATTGTTTAATAACGTTTTTAAAGACACAATGAGATAAGTACATATTGTTTTAATAACGTTCTTTAAAGTCACAATGACATAAGTACATATTGTTTTAATAATGTTTTTTAAAGACACAATGAGATAAGTACATATTGTTTTAATAACGTTCTTTAAAGACACAATGAGATAAGTACATATTGTTTTAATAACGTTCTTTAAAGACCCAATGACATAAGTACATATTGTTTTAATAACGTTTTTTAAAGACACAATGACATAGGGACATATTGTTTTAATGACATATTATTAAGACATAGTAATATAGGAACACGTATCGTAATAACGAAAGAGTAAAAAGAAGGAAACGCTCCTTATATATCAAGATTAGCGGTTAATGCTGTGGTATGTTTCGTTGAAAGGCATCTAAAACATAGTCTTTGAATAATAAAAAGATGGTGTTTAATTCGCTAAATGAATAAAAAGAACTATATTTGCAGTGGTGTTTAACTTACTTAGGAAGTAACTTAATATTAGAGGTTTATGCGTATTACAGATAAGAAAAAGGCAACAGCTATCATCCAACAGATGGTTGCTGACAAGCGAGAAATTCAAGCGTATATTCGTGAGCATGGCACTTTAAATGGTTTTAAACATGATAGAATCAAACTCGTTAGACCATTTTGAGATAGTATATAATGGACTATCTGGAGCCTACGAATTTGATACTGAGGATTGTCATTATATAGTCACTTTTATCTATTATACCGATGTTATGGGGCTCTCTTATCCTATTTACTCGTTTGGAATTGAGCGATACCCAGAGGATAAGAGATACCATCGTAAAGACCACAAAGTACGTAATATTATTCTAACCATTCTTTCCTTATTCTTTAAAAACAATGAGAATGCCCTTGTTGCAGTCTTTGATAGTAGTGATGGGAGGCAACTTGTTTGACGTAGACTATTTAGTCAATGGTATGAAGAGTTTGGTAGAAAGGACTATTGTATGTTATCAGATTGCTTTCAAATAGAGCATGACACAGATTATGCAATGGCGTTATTTCATCGTGACCATCCAGGTAAGGACGAATTAACCAAAGCCTTTAATGACTTATTGAAGATTAATTTTTACAATTAAAGGAAATCCTCTCCTGATAAGTTCCTATTTGATATTCCTCCTTTTGCGTGACGCTAAGTTGGAGTTTAACAAGGTCGTACCTTGTTAGCAATAATTGCAGGAGTTTGAAGAAGGAAACGCCCTTCTCCATTTGAGAAGGGCGTTTCGTCCTATTCAAGAGAGCCT
>ERZ773066.184-NODE-184-length-36074-cov-16.909687_pt1 | contig 36074 bp, 55 predicted proteins | sample MGYA00580573_ERZ773066 | MGnify/ENA primary metagenome ERZ773066 (study PRJEB29015, sample SAMEA2738128) | human oral metagenome | biome: human oral; feature: human-associated habitat; material: saliva | place: China | collected 2203 ... | reverse complement strand
GGACACGTATTCTTAATGCGAAAGCGTGAGGATGGCTCAATTGAAATCCACGACAGCGAAGTACACAGCGGAGCTAGAGGGATTTATAACAGCATTGAAGAGTTGATGAATTGGATGGGAAACTATGCACCAGATTATCTAGGCTTCTCATATTGTTGCGATGGAAGACGAATTGCTGAAGATTACGACGAAGCAAAACCTACAGAGAGAACGACCGCAGTGTTAGCGAATGCGAGGGACGAGGCTAACACTTCAAGCGGAATATTCCAACAAGTCGACGCTGGCTCAACGGTTGAGATGAAAGGCTATATTACTAACGGCGAGGCTGTGGATGGCAACCAAGTCTGGTTCGTTACTGGCAGGAGCGGTAAGTATATGTCTGCCGAGGTCTTTACAGACAAGAGTACTCACGATTTGCCAGACTTGACGCCTCAATCAGCCCCGAAACCAGAAATTAAGCCTGAAACTCAAGACTACAGCAAACTGATTTTAGACATCTCAAATCATCAAGACGACGCTATTGTAAATCATTTACATAAGTTCGCTGGTGTTATCATCAAGGCTGGACACGTCGGTCAGTCGTTCGGAGGCGACGCTAACAAGATTGACCCGAAGTTGGTCAAATTCGCGAAAGCCGCGGGTGATAAGCTGCTGGGTATTTACTGGCTACCTTATTTCTCAACCGAAGAAGAAGTCAAGATGGAGGCTGAAAGGTTCGTGGAGGCTCAAAAATTAGTCAACGCACCTCTGTTATTCGTCGACTTAGAGCCAGATTTCGAGGGAACAGTCGAGCAATTAAAGCTATTTAAGAATATTGTCTTACAGAAGACAGGCAAGCAAGTGTTCACTTATGCGGGTGAGGCTGTCATTAAGAAGCTAGGACTAGAACGCGTTGACTGGTACCCGAACTACGGAGCTAAAGACAACTACGCACACGGAGCTTTGATACATCAATTCACGGACAAGGGCAAGGTTGATGGGTTCGATGGCAACTTAGACTTCTCTACAATCAAGATTTCGTTAGACGAATTGAAGAATATAGCTCAAATTACCGCGTCTAAGCCCGCAGAGCCGTCGAAAGATGAAAAGGTGAATGATTTACCGTCTGAAGACAAAGAACGCCCTACAGAGCCTCAGAACGCGTCGAGCGAAAACAAACCAAACAAAGAAAGGAAAGTCATGACTGACGAAAACATAGCAAAACTAAACGAACTAAAAGACAATAGCTTGGAGATGGCAACTGAAGTATCGAATACGGATGTAGCTGAGGAGCTAGTCTCGAGTGTAAGCAAACGTACTAAGCTGGTAGTTTACATCATCGGCGACATTTTGCTGGGGGCAAGTGCAATCGCACCACAGGTCGCAATCGCCATTCTTTCAGATGAGCCTTATGTAAAGATTAACGCTATCAGTGGGGCTTTAGCCACGGCGGGGCTGTTCTTGTTGACGATGTTCGGGATTTATAAGAACGGAAAAGCGAAAAAAGTGTAGTATAATGGAAATGGATAGAGCTAGTTTGTGGTAACCTAGCTTATCTACACTTCCTACTATAGACTGAGACCCTTTTTCTGGTGAGTGTCTCTTTCTTTTTGGGCGAGTTTTCCACAACCCTAACGGGGGTAGATTAAAAAATATAGAAAAAAACTAGAAAAATAAGCATAAAACCGTTGACAACGTAAGCACGGTTATGTATACTAAGAACATAACCAAAACGGTTACCACACAATAACTTAAACTCTATCGGAGGATAAACGAATGAAAACTATCAAAAAAATCACTAAACGCGACATTGACAATATCCGTGAATTCGCCCGCTCAGGTTACATCAAAACCGCTTCAGAGTGGACTACCGGCTCTGGTCGCTACACTACGCGACGTGCAATGCCAATCTTTACAACTCAATTCGAACGTTCAGACTTTACACGTGAACTCACAACTGGCAAAAACTTGCCTCAATGGGGTACGCTTGAACGAGAGGCTTACAATTACTTCAGTGAAAATCCACGAACACGCGTTATTCTGGTGATGGATTTTGAAAAAGTTCTAAACGCCCTACACGGTGCTGAGATTTAACCGATGAAAAACTCAAACTTCAACTTAAAAAATAATCATAACAAGGGGGAAACTATGACCTACAACAATCACTCTATAACCGAATTAACTCAAGAGGAGCTGTTTGAGCTTATCGACATTATCCGTGATGAGCTTGAGAATGATGGCTACGACAGCTTTGTGAGTACTCCTACTGACATAAAAATCGAAATCCAACAGATTGTCCAAGAATTCAACAGGCGAGCTAAAATCGTCTCTGACAACTTCCTGGACGGTATCACGATAAATCAATTGTTCTTCGAATAAACTTAACCTAATCTCTGAAAGGAGAAAAACAATGAGCTTCGGCAAGAAGACTTCAATCAATAAAATCAAAATCAACTCAGTGCGAGGTCTCAGAAAAGAAATTTTCGTCAAACGCGATAAGAGAATAAACTTCAAGGAACTCTACCAGATACAATTCTTGTCTAACGGGGTTCAAATCACCTACAAAACCACATCCGCAAAAAAGGCGAGGGCAATAATTCAGAACAATAAAGATACGGTACTGTCTCTTCATTCCGACCGAACTGCCTCACAACTGTTCTTGGAGGCTTTGCTGAGACAAGCTCTGGGTAAAGAGGGTGTCGTCGGAGAATAAATCCTTAATAATCGCTTACATCTGTCATGATTAAACCAGAAACGGAAAGGAGGGAACTTATCACTTCACAGCCTCATTCGTAAACTTAAAAAATCTAAAGAAAGGAGAGGATGAATGCAAGAATCAACGCAAGAATTAAATACGAAACGCGAACTGTTCATAAAAGCGGTGCTTTCGTCTTGGCGACTTCCCTGGCAATTCGACGAGGACAAGCTTTATTACACGCTGCTCGATAAATACACAAAATTGGGATTGACTGGCGATGAACTGAGAGAAAAAGTCGAGACTAAAATGGAACTCAAGCATAAAAAATACATCTTAGCGAGGATGAACGCGACGACTATCGCTAAAATCGCTGAGAGGATTTATGGCAATGACTAACTTACTAACTAAATTAAAATCATGGTTCAAAACTGAACTGGAAAGGTTGAAAACTTATGAATGGTAAATACGACGACTTGACGGCTGAGGAGATTATAAAGCTCTTGGTCGGGTCTGGAGAAGAAATAAAGAAAGAGGTCGAGAGTGATATCGACTCTATGACTGGGTTACAATGTAGCGCTTTGGCTTGTATGTTCGTCGGTGAGATGGAGAAACTACAGATTGGCGACTTTGGCAAGAAACGTCCCGAGGAATACTTAATTTTTGATAAAGAAGATGGCGAGGTGAACCCTGACAAAGCACCGAAAATCAACGGTCAAGCACTGTGTAAAGACTTCAATCTGTCTAAACAACAACTGAGGACAGTTTTGACTGTGGCGATGATGGCTCAAGCGGCAGAGTTCGCCGTTACGTTCAAAAAGATGGCTGCTGAAAAAACGAGGAGGAATAAATAATGTCTGGCACCCGAGCTGGAGGGTTGAAAGCCCGAGACGCGAACCTTAAGAAAAATCCAAACTTCTATCGTGATATCGGTAGAATTGGAGGCAAAAACGGACAGACTGGAGGCTTTGCTTCAGACTTTGTCGGGAATGATGGATTGACAGGTCCTCAACGAGCTAAAATCGCTGGTAGAAAGGGCGGTCTCATCAGTAAAAGAGGTAAGAAAAAGGAGGTTACAAATGTCTAAGGGTGTGAGAGACTTTTCTGTCATCGACCTGAAAACACCCTTGAGCGTGAACGGTAAGCTGGTGGTGGTAATTCACCCCCTCAGGCTTGGTCTGGTCAATGAGATACACATCCAAGGCTACCCCAAACCGCTATATATCAGAGGAGAAGAGGCTGTTAAATACCCGCTGAGACCCTCTAAGAACCGTGAAACTGTATTCTTGTACGAAATACCCATTGCCGACCTAAAAGAGCGTCTTGAGGGCTTAGACGACGTATCAGAGGGGGTTGCGAATGATTAAGGTCGTGCGATTTATGTCATTCTCTGAGTTTTTGGGCTTAATCGAGGGTAAAGAACTGGAGAACACCAAGAACCATAAAGAGGAAGATGACTGTAAAACAGACTCTATCGGTTTTTGCTTCACCCCGATTGACGAATTCAAAGACGACACAATCTACAACATAGCTCAATATCTGTGTTCAGTCGCAACTACCAAATTCTGTGTGGTCGCGGACATTGACGAGGCTAAGCTAAAGAAAGGCTACGGGATTTACGCTGACCACTCTGAGGACGACAAGATGAGCTTGAGAGATTTGATAGACCCGTCTAAATGGAAAACTATAACCGTCGATGAATACTCAACTACGAAGTACTCACTGAAAGACCTAGAGAACGCTCGCTGGTTCTTACCCGAGAACAAGGGTGTCGGGTTCTGGTCTATAGAGTGGAAGAACCCAGAGGAAATCACCGATAAAGTGAATAAGAAAAGGAGAGAGAAAAATGCTTGAGGAAATATTGAGAACTGGCAAAACGGGTAGGAAATGGTATCCTAAGGCTCAAAAATACTACGATTATCTGTTACCAGCTGGCTCTGAGCTACTGGCGGAACTGGACGACAAGGTGTCGTGTGCTGAGTGCGGAATGCAGTTCACTTTCGGCGACATGTACACTTCACTATTCATTCACAACAAAGCTGGCTCTGGATATGCTGTGTGTGAGACTTGTTACGACCGCGAATTAGACGAGGAAGAGAGGTATATAGATGAACTCAAAAAATGAAAGCTTCAATCTGCCGTACGAGGTGGGAAAGTTGATGGGCAAGGTTGAGATTTTGGAAGATAAGGTGAAACACCAAGAGCAAATCCAGGTGAAAACTTTAGAGTATATTCAAACTTTGTGTAAAACGATTGATAACTTGAGCAGTGGTATAGCAACCTTGGGCGATTACTGCGATAAATTAAACGAGCGTCTGGAAAGCCACGACGCGTGAGATGAATAAATACCCGTTTTTTGCAACAAAACGCCACAGAGGGCTTTAGAACGCGAAATAGCGGGTATTTTCATTGTGAGGTGTGAGTAGTATAATCAAAGAGTGTGATAGTAAATAAGATAAAGTAATAATATGGACTGCTGACCGTCTATCGCACACTACTTTATCTGCGGTTGGCGGTCTATATTATTTTTAAGGAGGGAACGAATGAATGCAGATGAGCTACAGAGCGAGCTAAAGACTGTTGGCGTGCGGAAAAGATACATAGTTATCAGTGAGGATGTTTTAGGTGATAAAAATCTAACCGACACAGAGAAGCTTGTTTACGCACGAATATCGGCTTTTGAAGAATATTTTGAAAGTGCTAAGGCGTGCGGTGAGTTTTTGGGGAAAAGTGAGCGGTCTGTGAAAGACGCGAGGAGAAAGCTGGAGAGACTGGGCTACATTGTCTGTATCAAAAACGATGGTCGTAGTAAAACCTATGCAACTCAGACATACGAAAAATCCAAACCAAGACATACGAAAAAATGTAACTCTACAGTACGTAGAAATGTACCCATAGAAGAAAACATAGAAGAAAGCTTAGAAGAAAGTATAGAGTATGTGGGGAAAGTAAGGAAAACCGCGTCAGTCTCTGGACAAGATATTGTTAAAAAACCAAGGGCTGTGGCAGAGACTTTGTACAAGTCTGCCGACTTGCACCACATCCATCTTTTCATTTGTGATTTATTTGGAAAGAACCCAGACAGGATAGCACTAACCGACAAACGAAAACGGAAACTTAAGAAGAGACTGGAGGAGTTAGGTGAGGAACGATTGAAACAAGCTTACATCGCAATATCCAAATCACCCTGGCACAGAGGAGATAATCCGAGTGGCTGGTCAATCGACAACAAAGACCTGTACTGGTTGGTTGAAAATGCTGAGAGGACTGAAGAATGGGCAAACAAGTACGAGGTCGAGGCTAAAAAAGACAAAGACGGCAGAACGATAATGGACTTGTCTACGATAGATTTTTAAGGGGGAACCAAGATGTACAAGAGAGGGAAATGGGTATTGCGAACATTGAAAAAGGGAATTGACGACAAATCGATAGCTCATATGAAAGCTGGGGTTGGCTACTACTACCTGAGCGATATTAACAGTCGAGAATGTTTAGTTGCATATTTGAAGTTTGATTCTAGCCCGATACCGCCCAGCCATTCACTGCCAAAACCATATCAAGTTCAAAAACTGAACGAGATGTACAAGCAACGATACCATACCGCCGTCTAATCGTCTCTACGCACTTTAACAATTCAAAACGGGTAAATACTCAAAAAAGAGAATAAAACGCGTCAGAGGGCGTTAGAAACGTAAATAGAGGGTATATACGCTGTGTGATGACACGTACTTATGAAAAAACAAAGCAAAAATAAACATGTTGACAATTTAAGCACGTTGATGTATACTAAAGACGTAATATCAAATCACCAGAAAGGAGAAAACACCAGAAATGGACGTGAACACGCTGGCAAAGTTCGCACCACAAGGGGCAAGCCCTAAGGCGTGGCTGGAGCTAATCAAAGAGCAATTGTTTGCGGGCAAAGGCAAAGAACCATCGATGGAAGAGATGATTTTCTACGCTCAAACCTGCCAAGCTACAGGGTTAAACCCAGCCCGTAAAGAAATCTACGCGATTTATCGAGGTGGAAAGCTCACAATCCAGACAGGAATTGACGGAATGCGAGCTGTGGCTGAAAGGTCGGGAAAGTACGGAGGCTCAGAACTGCCAAAGTTCGACTATGACGCGGGACTGACCGTCAAAGTCAACGGTAAGGTCAAGAAAGTACCGAACACCGCGACCGTAACTGTCATAAAAGTCGTGGACGGTCTACCAATTAAAACCTCACGCTCAGCTCAATGGGAAGACTATTATCCAGGAGATAGCGCCCTGGGAAACATGTATCGCAAATTCCCAGAGGTTATGTTAGCGAAATGTGCGGAGGCTCAAGCCTTACGGGCAGCATTCCCAAATCTGGGCAAAGTATACGAGGAAGCCGAAATTGTCGAGGACTTCACACCCGCTCAAGCCTCAGACGAGGACAAAGAGCAGGCGAAAAAAGAGGCTATGAAACGCTTGGGAGGTCAAAAATGATAATCACAATCGACACTGACGACATCGTAATAACAGCCAAAGATGGCGGTAAGTTCGTCTTTGATAAAAACGCTGAGGACAAACTGGAAAAACTGCTTGAAATCAAGGACAAACTAGATAATGTCATAGAGCAGGTCAAGAGCAATCTCGAGACTAACGGCTTGAAACTGAACCCAGACTTCTCTGGAGTGCGAGGCGACAAAATCAAAGTTGAATATCGAGCGTTTGGAGCTTTGTATAAACTGGTCGACCCGAAGAACGCCTCACCAGACTTTTATAAGACGGAAACGACCTACTCACTCAACACCGAGCTGGTCTCAGCTTATGCAGAAAATCATGATGGAAAGTTACCAGACGGAATAGAGAAAGTTAAACGTCAAAAGAAAATCAGTATAAGCAGATTGAAATAAAGATGAACATTAAGCTTAGTTACTCACTCATAAGCTGGTGGCTTGCGGGCGACTACGAGGGCGTCTTCAAAGCCCTCAAGGGAGACTGGGGAGAAACCAGCGAGGCGGCTCAGTACGGAATTGACAAACACAAAGAATGGGAGCAAGAAGTCAGAAACACAGGATGTTTACCGAAAGTATTCGGAGGCGAGCCTTTGGAAAGATGGGGTACAGAGCTAACTAGAGAATTGGAACTCACGGACTGGCTGAAGCTGAAAGGTCGAGTTGACCTCTGCCATTTTGTGGATGGTGAAATGCACCTGGTAGACTTTAAGACAGGGAGAACGCCTTTAGCTACGTATGCGAACGGAATTCAACACAAGATTTACAAAGTTCTATTCCCAGAAGCTCAAGTGTTTGACTATATGCAATTCAACCAACATACTCAAGAAGTCGATTTTCAACGCGTTCATCTATCGCCAAAGATGTATGAGGAAGCCGTCGACTTAATAATAACGGTAGGCTGTGATATCAGAGCTACACTAGAAAATATGGGAGAACAAAATGGAAACGCCTAGAGAAATAGACGAAGCGATAAAAGAAGACGACGAGCGTCGAGAGTGTCGACAACTTGAGACACTGAGAACGTTTGACGATGAAACGTTAGCCGAAATGAAGAGCGGAGCTTTGGACAGATACTCAGAATTAGAAAAACTCATCTTAGCTATATCACGTATCCAAGATGAACGGGGACAGGAGGTTTTGTTTTGAAAGATTTACGGATAACTGAGTTACGAGAGGAAATAAAGGAAGCAGGTATTTTTTCGTCTATCTGGATGGCGTTGTTTATAGGAATCCTTATATTCCTCATTTTCAGCGCAATGGGGGCTGAAAAAGTACCGTCTAGGGATGAGATTTGTCAAAAGCACTTTGGTAAAGATTATGTCTGGAAAAATGGGTATAGAAGTGCAGATTTTTGTGTAGGCGATTCAGGAATACCAAAATATCCTAAATCATGGAGTAAGAATGAAAAAATTTAGCAAAACATTCGGAGAAATTCTGGCAATGGTCATATGCGTATTTTTAACAGCTATCTTTATGGCTTTGGTAGTACGATTTGTGATGTGGATTTTCGGGGTATAGTATAATCTACGTAGTCTTACTTATAAGGAGGAAGATATGTTTATAGCAATTATCATAATGACAATCGCGAGCGGATTAGGGTTAGTCTATCTTTATACAGGTCTGGTGGGAGTTCTCATCACAATCTTTACCTTAGGGCTAATCAGCATTATATCGGCGGTCGCTTACGGTTATTATTTAGAAAGGGATAAGGAAAATGGAGGTCGGAAACGATAATCAGGAACGACGGCAAAGAGGCTGGAACTTTAAGAGAGGAGCTAAAAATGCAATCGACACTGAGACACTTCGTGAGAGAGGTAGAAAAGGGGGCAAAGCCCGTGGCAGAAAAACTGGTTTTCATGACCCAAGCGTACTCAAGAGAGCGGTTGAGAAATCAATACAGACGCGTCGCTCAAAAATTGAGGAACGCAAAAATAGAGATGATTCTTGAAAGTTATGAATTAGACTTCATCGAAACTTGAACGAAACTTAAAAAACATATTGCAATTTAAGCACGGTTGTGTTATACTAAGAATACATCAAAAATAATCACCAGAAAGGGGGCAATTTATGCCTAAAATCACTTCTAAAAAATCCGAAAAAGAGGAAGCACTTGAGCTTATCGAAAGCCTCACGGAAAAACTAAAAGAGGCAGTGAGTGCGGAGCCTAAGTTACGTCAAAAAGCTGACGCGCTGTCGTCGACAATACTTAAAAATCACGATAAAGACTCTGACACTGCAAAGAAAATGAAATTCGCAATACGAGTCTTGATGGTAGCTGACACACTCATCAACGAAGAAATCGAAATTGAGGACGTAGACGATATGAAAGCTGTTCTCGTTATGACTGCCGAGACTGTGTTTGGATTGTCGAGGCTGGAGGCTATCGCACTTGCGAGCGATATCGGCGAAATTGTTTTTGACATTTTTCAAGAAGACGAGGAAGAGAACACTACAGCCGTTTACAAAACTCTATGCGTATTAACTGCATGTCTTGACGTTTTGAGAGAGCTTCCAAAAGAAGACTAAAAAATACTGCAAAAACTGCCGTCTTGCAAACGGTCGTACCTTTCTTTTATTAAATTAAAATGGAGATACATAGGAATTATGGCAAACTTCTCTGGGCTAAACACCCTACTAGACGAGATTGACAAAACAGTCTCAGACAAAATTGACAGTAAAATATCAAGCGAAATACCCGAGCTGAAAAAACTGGTAAAAAACGCTGAGAAATCTATCAAAGAAAACACGCCAGTCAAAATTGAGTATAATGGCAAGATTCACGAGGTTAAAGGCTTACGCCACAAGTCTTTGGACAATCTGATTGTTATGGCTTCCCAGAAAATCCCTGTAATGTTAGTCGGAATGGCTGGTACTGGAAAGACGCATGCTGCCGCTCAGGTCGCTGAGGCGTTGGGATTGAAACACTACACAATGTCGGTAGGTGCTCAAACCTCAAAATCAGACATAATCGGCTATATGCACGCTTCAGGAGGCTACGTGCCGACGCTCTTCCGTAAAGCGTATGAGGAGGGCGGAGTGTTCTTGATGGACGAAATCGACGCTGGCAACGCTAACGTTCTTATTCAGGTCAACGCAGCACTGTCTAACGGGTTCTGTGCCTTTCCTGACAAAATGGTGGAACGACACAAGGACTTTGTCTTTATCGCCTCTGCTAACACGTTCGGAAACGGTGCTAACCGTATGTATGTCGGTCGTAACCAACTTGACGCTGCCACGCTTGACCGCTTCGCTGTGTTGGTCTGGGACGTTGATGAGAAACTGGAAGATAAAATGGCAGAGTCATACGGAGACACTGGCAAGAAATGGCTCAAGGTCGTGCGAGAACTGAGAAAGACTATCGAGGAAGACGGTATTCGGGCTTTGGTAACGCCACGAGCTACTATGAAAGGCTGTTCTTTATTGAACATCGGGCTTGATTTTCAAACTGTTCTTGACGCGGTGATTGTGGAAAACTTACCAAATGATAAGAAGTCGCGTTTTCGAGACATAGCTAACAAGAAATGGAACGATAACTCAGAAACGAAAAAAGCACGCAAAACAGCCGAGGCGGAAGAGGCTGAGATAATCTGGTAGGTCGTTGTGGAACTGATAGACTATAACACTTTGGCAGATATCGAGCGAGGGGACGGCTACATCTTTGGCAGGGTCGGCAACAGAACCAAGACAAGCCTAAAATATCTTGAAATCAGAGAGCTTTGTGGAAAGTTCGAGGGTGTCGACATATTCTTAAACGCTTTGACAGAGACGAGTTTGAAGATTGGGAAGTATGGAGACAGTTCTCAAAGGAGGGGTAAAGACGAATTCTACTTCTTCGATACTTACGATGAGGCGATAGACACTTTCAAAAATAATCCGTCTAAGGTTGCAAACTTCATCGAGAAAGACGACAAGATTTTGGGCGGTGATAGTGCTGGTATGAGTATAGAGTATGACGTTACAGGCGACTTCATCGACATGGGCAGATACGTCGAGGGGATACCAGAGACTTTCGGGAGTATGTACAACGGAAATCCACGTTCTAAGCGCGTAAATATTTTGATACCAGCTATGGCAAGCTGTGAGGTCGACCACGAGCTAATAAATAAACGGTCTGAGCGAGTAAAACGGCTGGTAGATTGGTTGGAAACTAACCAGGTTCGGTGTGCAATCACTGTTATGTATACGAACGATAACTCACACTGCGAGATAGTAGTCAAGAAGTTCGATGAGGTCTTTAATATAAACGATATAGCTATTGCTACGCACTCTGATTTTTTCAGACGCTGTCAGTTCAAATTTCGAGAGAATTCGCCTACGATTGAACCCTTTGGCTATGGAAACTCTAGTCAATTCTGGCACAATACCAATCTGGAGGATATAATCAAGCAAGAATACAACAACGAGTTCAACGTCGTGATTGGCAGTAAATTGTTACGGGAAGACCAAATAGATAACGATATGGATAAGCTTGAGAAAGACCTCAAAAAGACAATATTCGAAGACCAAACCGAGAACTTCATAGGTTGCATGCTGGGGAGTAAATAAATGAAACGATTAAGAGCTGGAGACCCGAAACGACAAGAGGCTTGGGAAGCGAGCGGTGCGATTTTCTCAATTGTGAACCTAAGAATACCGCCTCACTTCGAAGAGATAAAGACGTGTATCACCCCAGAAGAAGCTAAGAGGATTGAAAAACTGTATGCGGATGTGGCTAGACTGAGAAAACACAACATAGAGCTGGCAAGAGTAGATGGCGAGGTGGAAATTCTGGGTAGGTTCAGAACGTTCAGACAGGCGAGGAAGTTCATCAAGGAGAATTATGAAGACTAACATCAAAAATAAGAAAATGACCAGAGGAGAGGTAGTCAAACGGTTAGACTCAATCTTCTCAAAATGGGTAAGGTTGCGGGGTGCAAAAATCACCCCCGACCGCAGAATACTGAATAAGTGCTGTACGTGTGGAGTAGTTCAAGATATCACAAAGATGGACGCTGGACACTACATCTCACGAGGGAAGTATGCGACAAGGTGGAGCGAAGACAATGTACATCCACAGTGCCTGACAGAGGACAGCAGGCTTAGAATGTTTAACGGCACGAATAAAAGCATAGCAGACGTTAAAGTTGGAGATAAATTGTGGGCTTTCGATGAAGATACTTTCGAGCCTAAAGTTGCAATCGTTGAAAGTACTGATAGCTTTATACCTAGCGAACTATACGAGGTTGAAATGGAGAACGGCGACAAGTTCTATGCTACAGGCGACCACAAGGTGGTTGCGAACGGTAGCTGGAAGTGTATAAATTGTATGTTGCAAAGTCAGTCTACGTATGATATTTTTGAACTATGAAAAAAGCACTATTTGACGAGACGAAACATACTAAATGGTACATAGCCGAGGACGGCACTGTGTGGAGTTCTCGCACTTATCATGATGATGGCACGCTAAGAAAAAGACGTATCCAAAAAAACAAAAGAGGATACTATTATGCAAGAACTACCAACGGCAACTACCAGGTGCATAGACTTGTAGCTAGTGCTTTTATACCAAATCCAGAAAACAAGCCAGAGGTAAATCATAAAGACTTCAATAAACAAAATAACTCAATCGAAAACCTTGAATGGGTAAGTCATAAAGAAAATATGAGACACGCTATTGATAACGGGAGGATTGCTCTGCTGCCAAAAGACAGCGGAACAAATCTAAAATACACCAAAAAACAATGTCTAACGGTAATATCACTAGTTGAGAGTGGGCTTTCATATAAAAAAGCTGGAGAACAAGTTGGAATGCCATATTCGACAGTAGCTCACTTAATCACAGGGAGGAGGAGAAGTTATGCGAGTAAAGTCAATCAAAAAAGTTGAGCCTAGGAGAGTTTACGCAGTGCAAACTTCTACAGGCACATTTATAGCTGATGGATTGGCTCATCACAATTGCAAGCGCTGTAATATTTTCTTAAATGGAAACTACACCGCGTACGCTTTGTTCATGATTAAAACTTACGGTTACTCAAAACTACAAGAGCTTGACCGACGTTCAAAATCAACTGAGAAAATCTACACATACGAATTAGTAGAAAAGATTGAATACTATACGGAAAAAGTAAAGGGAATTGAGAGGGTGCTTTATGAGAAAGCCAATGACTAATTTAGTAGTATGTTCAAACAGCAAAATCTTCCGTAGATACTGGGAAAGCTTTTACAAAGATAATCCACAATTCAAGCGAGGGTCTTCAGAAATTGGCTTTATGTGGATTGACAGCTCAAACGGAAACGACCTTAGTCGATTTTACCTGAATGAGAAACTGAACTATATACGTAAACAAGATAGAGACATCAACGTCATATTCTTAAGAAGATATCAGTCAACAAACCCAAAGAGACAGTACTTCATCAGTGAGATTTGGTTATACATATACGCTGATTGGAAAAGATTCGGATATCCAATCGTCTCTGACAAGAAATTAAACACTGACGGTATTGACGATTCTTTCGCCGAGTTCAGGATAACAGACGCAAAAAATATGATTTTTGAATAAAAGTGTTGACAACATAAGCACGATGATATAAACTAAGAATATGAACGAAATAAACACCACAACCACCTTTATATCAACCAGAGCTTGGGTTCGCGATGAACAACTCAAAGAAAAACGGGTGCTACAACGCCGTGAGAGGCTCTGTAACGCGCTGAACATCGCAAAATGGATAATCACCGTCTTGACGATTTTGACGACATTCTGGGCTACTGTATGGCTTTGGTATTTTGCTGTATCATAAAACCAGCTGGGCTATGGAGTTCCCTCCGCTCGAACGTAATCTGGTATTTACAAGGGCGAGGTAACATATCAGCTAGTACGTGTAGCCCAGCACTAATGTCGAGGGGGAATGACAATGCCTAGAATTAAATCAGCAAAGCGTTATAAAGTGTGGGGAACTAAAGGCTTCTGCTGTAAGTTTGAAGACGGATGTAAGGCTGTATACGTGATGGCTAACCGAGTCTTTCGTAGAAAAACCCGACAATATCTTAAGCTTGTTAAAAATGGGAGGGAGATAGAATGACAAAAGAAGAATTTATAAAGTTTGTGGAGAGCTGGGACTGGACGTTTGCCAAGACTTACGCCAAGAAATCCCCTCACGAATACATAGTTTGTAAGGCGAACCACCCGCGACGAGCAGAATACGAAAAGGCAGTTCAGTTCATAAGAGAAAACGGCGAACCTGAAAAATACTTTAGAGCTACATTCACAGTCTATAAGGTGAACGGTCATAAATACTGGACAGGCAATAAGCCTATGTCCGCGGAGTGGATACTGAACAGGTCATTAAAGGGAGAACAGGACAGGGTGTATGGCGACTAAAGCTTTTGTAATCCCGACTGTTCCTAACAGAATACAGGGGCTTAAAAGGCTGTTAGAGTCTATCAAAGCCGAGGTGGACGACACCTGGGATATTCTCATAGCTGCTCAATGCTACTCAGAGGCTGAGAGAGACGATATGACGCGCTTTATTGATGAATTGGGGTTGACGGACAGAACTGTCTTCAAAACCTCTGAGAAGCCCTTAGGTTGCTTCGGAGGACGCAAGCTGTGTTATCAATCAGACTATGACGTTTATTGCAACCTAGACGATGACATGATAATTTTACCCACTCAAAACTACAACACGATGGCTAAGATGGTTCTGAAGTACGATTTTGTAGGCTGTGTTTCTGGAAATTGGGGACGCACTTTTGAATTAGCTCAAAAAAAGATACCCAAGATGAAGTCGGAATTCATAAAGCAAAGTATAGTTCACACGGCAGGAGGAATGGTCTTTGGCAGGCGTATTCGAGACTTGATAATCTCTATGCCAGACAATATCGGATATGAAGACTCTGAGATATCAGCAAAGGCTTATGTGAACGGTTACGAAAACTACAGATATTTAGGTTCTTTGATAGTTCACGCTGTCGTAACCAAGGGAGGGCTGAAAGACTGGAGACACAAGCACGACGCAGTAGTGCCTCATCCTGAAATATTCGACTATAAGAGAGCCAAGAAAGACAAGTATGCGACTAAGGGAAATAATCACCATGAGCCTATAAGTTCTGACCTCACGCCTTTCGCAAGAGCTATGCACTTGAAGAATAGAAAGAGGTGAGATGGAGTATAGAATCAATCACGGGAGGCTAGATAGTCAAACTGTAGAGCTTTTGAACCGCAACGTAACTGATGGAATGCTAAAGCCGAGAGAAGAATACGACACGTCAGTTTTAGCAGTCGACGAAAAGACGATAGGACATATCGCAATTACAGGCGTTTTAGGTGAGTTCACGGAAATAGGAGCCCAGGTAGTTCATCCAGAATATCGAGGGCGAGGAATTGGCTATACTATGCTTGACAAGATTATGGGAGAGGTCGAGACTGAAAGCGTGATACTATTTAAGCCTGCTAGGTCAGTAGCACTTGAGGAAAGGGGCTTCAAGGTAGTCTCACCTGAAGAAATACCGAAATGGTTCAGTGATTTATGTGATACTTGTAGTGGCAGTTGCAATTGTCATACTATATATAAAAAGGATTTAGGAGGAAGATGAAATATTATTCAAAAGAGAATGTTTATGAAGCTTCAAAGAGACGTATTCGAGAGCTTTTTGAGGACTTCCCCAATGTAGTAGTAGCATTCAGTGGAGGTAAAGACAGCGTCGTAGTTTTCCACCTCGCCTTGGAAGTCGCGGAGGAGCTGGGGAGGCTTCCACTGCCTGTATTGTTCATAGACCAAGAGGCGGAGTGGCAGTCTACGATAGACGTAGTAAGGGAAGTGATGTATGACCCGAGGGTGAAGCCGTACTGGATACAAGTACCCTTTAAGATGTTCAACTCCACCGCGGCACAAGACAAAGAAAAAGCTTTTCTCCACGCTTGGGACGAGAACGAAAAAGACAAGTGGATACACGAGAAAGACCCTATCTCAATCAAAGAGAATACGTACGGAGTGGATAGATTTAGCGAAATGTACGACGCTGTTATAGCTAAAGAGTTCGCAGGTCAACGGGTAGCAATGTTAGGCGGAGTTCGCACTGAAGAATCACCGACGCGCTTTACAGGGTTGACTAATCTTGTAACTTATAAGTGGATTACTTGGGGTAAGAGGCTCAAAGGTAAAGACCAGTACACGTTTTACCCGATTTACGATTGGAGCTATGTTGATGTTTGGAAAGCCATTCACGACAACGGCTGGACTTATTCTAAGCTTTACGACGTGATGTACCAGTACGGAACTTCAGTCAGAGACATGCGAGTGTCGAGCCTTGTTCACGTTACCGCGGTGAGGTCGCTATTCTTTTTACAAGAGTTTGAGGCAGATACTTATAACAGAGTCGTAGCGAGGCTCAACGGTGTAGACACTGCCGCCAAAATGGGCTTTGAAGATTTTTGGGTGAAAGAACTACCGTTCATGTTCACGAGCTGGAAAGAGTACAGAGATTATTTACTGGATAAGCTTATCGTCAACAATGACGAGCTAAAGAACAAGCTTGCCAGAAAGTTTGCCGAGCATGAGAGGCTTTATGCTGGTATCGTCCCTGACAAAGAACTGTATAAGCTTCATGTGAACTCAATAGTGAATAACGATGACGCTTTAACGAAGCTTAAAAACTGGGAGAATAATCCACACCAAGTATTAGCACGTAGACGAATGAGAGGAGAGAAAGTTTATGACTAAAATGGAACAAAAAGAGAACACCGAGAAACGCCCAATTTACGAGGTAGACAACTCACACCTACCAGAGTTTTGTAAACATAACGCCGTAGCTAATGTGAAGTTCATACCGATTGAGCAAGTGCAAGCTAACGACTACAACCCAAACGCTGTAGCCCGTAACGAGATGAGGCTTTTGTATCTGTCAATCTTCCACGACACCTACACAATGCCGGTCGTAACCATCTGGGATGAGAGTATCCAGAAGTATGTCATTGTGGACGGATTTCACCGCTACACGACTATGAGGACTAACAAAGATATCTACGAGCTGAATAACGGATATCTTCCGTGCGTGGTTTTGAATAAAGACATCAACGAAAGAATGGCGTCTACCGTTCGACACAACCGAGCGAGAGGCAAGCACTCAGTCGCAGGGATGAGTACAATCGTTTTTGATATGCTTCAAAACGGGAAGAGCGACCAAGAAATCTGTAAAGAGCTAGGGCTTGAGGCGGAAGAGTTAGCACGATTGAAACACATCACGGGCTTTAGTAAACTATTTGAAGACGTTGAGTATGGAAAGTCTTGGGAAACAGACAAACAGCTCAAATATAAAAAAGAATGGAAAGAAAAGGAGAAGAAAAATGGAAACGCCGACAAACAAACTGACACAGATAAAGCTTAGTAAAATCCAGCCGTACTGGCGAAACCCAAGAGATAATAATGATGAGGCTGTTCAGAAAGTTATGGAGTCTATCGAGACTTACGGATACCAAGTGCCAATCATTGTGGACAAAGATAACGTCATAATAGCTGGTCATACGCGTTTTAAGGCACTTCAGAGGCTCAATAGCGACAAAGATGGGAAACTATACAAAAAGTTCGACACCGTGGCTGTAATCGTCTCAGAAATGGACAAGAAGAAAGCTAAGGAATTCCGAGTGGTTGATAACAAGACCAGCGAGTACTCAAACTGGGACATTGACAACCTCACCTTGGAGTTGAAAGAGTTTATCGACCCATTAACGGTGAAGTCATTCTTCCCTGAGATTAACTTAGAGGCAGGCTTTAAGGACTTAGACTTTGAAATCACCGACGAGCAAGTCGAGAAAAAAGAGAAAGAACTGGAAGAACAGTTTGAGAAAAAATCAGAGGAACGACAAGACGCTACCCTTGAAATCATGTGTCCACACTGCCTTGAGACTTTTGAGATGAGTCGTAAAGATATACTCACTAACCGTCATCTTGAGAAAGGATTTTAGTCATGACAGCAGGAAGAAAGTCAACAATGACTGACGAGAAACTACAGAAACTACGCCAAGCTTTTAGTATCGGTTGCTCAGACAGAGAAGCCTGTGTTTATGCGGATGTGGCTTTATCGACACTCTACAACTACCAAAATGCCAATCCCGAGTTCATCGAGGAAAAGGCAGGACTTAAAGAGAAACCTGTATTATTAGCACGTCAGGTCGTGGTGAAATCTCTGGAGAAAGAGGATGTGAAGACAGCTCAATGGTTACTAGAGAGGAAGAAGCGTAAGGAGTTCGCGACACGTACAGAATCTGAAATAAGACAAGTGGAAGCGTTCGACAATCTCACGGACGACGAACTGAAGAAAATTGCTGACGGTGCAAGTGCTACTGAAGAAGAGTAGGAGCGGTCGTGGTTCCAATGACCCAGAAACAGGCAAAAGCCAAAATAGAGCTTGTCCGCCGACGCTGTAAAAAGCCAGGCGGATTTAAGTTCTTTGTTAATCATGTTTTTAAGGCGAGTTTTGAACACTTTATCACGGGTGAATACATCGACTTTGTGGCAGACAGACTGGAAGAGCATGACTGGACAATGGACGTTACAGCTCGAGACCACTTCAAATCTACCCGACTGTATGCGGAAATCATGTATGACATCTTTACAGCTGAGAAAGACATTGAGGGTCATTATTTTTCTTATCAAGCGGGAATGAGTTCGTATCATTTATCAAAGGTCAAGCGAATGATAGAGATTAACCCGTTCTTCACGTTTTGCACTAACTTAAACACTCAGTCGATGTCTACCGTGGATTTTCACAACGGCAGAGCCAGGGTGTGGTTCGTACCAGAGGGACTTCTATCATTTAAGCGCGGTATTCACGCTGAGAGGATTTACATTGACGACCCCCTCAAAGACCCAGAGAACAAGCTAGCCCCGACCGTAATTCACAAAATCAACAACGTGATAAAACTTGAAATCTACGCTATGGTCAAGAAAGACGGAAAGTGTAGGGTAGTCGGAACGCCTCAAACGTACTCAGACTTTTTCTTTGACGAGGGACTGAGAGAGAGATTTGACGTCGTAATCCTAGACGCGATGAAAGACGAGGCTAACCGTATAGCTCTATTCCCTGAGTGGAAATCTTTCGACGAACTGGAGGCTATCAGACGTACAATCGGAGAGAAGTCGTTCAACCAGGAATACAGAGCCAAGCCATCATACTCTGAGGACAGCTATATAAGCCGTAAAGAACTCATAACGTGTATTAACCCATCTTTAATCAACCAAGCGTCTTACAGCGGCTCTCACGACGTCGTAGCGGGGTATGACATAGGCAAACACACACACCCAGCTCATTTTTCTGTATTCGAGACGTGGGAGGACAAAGACGGAACGCACTACAAACAATTATTAAGCAAATGGCTAGACGGTTGGGACTACAAAAAACAGCTGGAATATCTCACTCATGCTATCGAACTGTACAAGATTGATGTTTTACGCTACGACGACACGCGAGGCGAGTTTGAGGGCTTTAAAGAACAAGGTCTTGTACCGCGAGAAATGAAACCTGTACATTTCAGTATGAAGTCCAAGAATTCAATGGCAGCAAGCATGCAATCCATAGTCTTAAGTGGGAATTTAGAGCTTATAAACGATACACGCCAAACTGACCAAATCCTAGCTGTTACCTCTGACCTACAAGCCTTTGAAAGCGTAGACGGACACGGAGACAGCTTCTGGAGTAATGCACTAGCTTTATGGCAAGAGAAACAAAAGCAATATCAGATAAGAGTTTTGTGATTTATACTAATAGATATAAGATAAAATAAAAAGGAAAACGACATGAGAATGCAGAGAGTAATCAAGAATCTAATAGGAGGGACAGTATTCCAGGACGTACCTCATATTGACCTAGACAAATATCTGAGTGGAAACTTCAGTGGAAGCTCACGTGTGAATAACTATTCATCAAAACAGTCTCAACTGAGAGCTAACATAGGCTGGGTGTTTGCGGCTAACTCTGCTATTGCTGAGGAATGTGCCTCAATTGAATTGAAACTTTACAAGAGAAAAAAGAATGGCGACCGCGAGGAAATCTTCGACCACGAAATACTAGACTTATTGAAGAGACCGAACGGCTGGCTCAGAGGTTCTCAGTTCTGGAGTTTGTACTACCAGTACATGAACTTAACGGGAGAAGTCTACATCCTGAAAATGCGAAACGGCGAAATCATGGACGCAGACTCTAACCAGATACCTCATGCTTTACACGTGATACCATCTCACCTTGCGAACTTGAAACTTGGAGAAAGTCGAGAGGACAGCATGGTGAACTTCCTGGGACGAGATATCCCGCTTGATTGTTTTATTCGGGATATCAATCCTGACCCAGACAATCCGTATCAAGGACGTAGTATTATCAAGGCTTCAGCAATGGTGTTAGACACTGATTATCGTATGCGAGAATGGAACCGAGGCTTATTCGCCAACGCAGCCAGACCATCAGCAGTGCTAGAAGTACCTGACGTCATGACCGACGAAACCTACCAGAGATTGAGTAAGCAAATGGACGAAGCTCATGCGGGCAGTGATAACGCCTTTAAGCAGATTATCCTGGAGGGCGGAGCTAAGCTAGTGCCGTACTCTCTCAACCAGCAAGACCTGGACTTCCTAGAATCGAGAAAGTTCTCAAAAGACGAGATATTCGCGATGTTCAGAACTTCACCGTCGATTGTGGGAATGACAGAGGACGTGAACCGAGCCAACGCTGAGGCTCAAGATTATACAATGGCAAAGCGAGTAGTCTTGCCACGAGTGCGAGGACTGAAAGAGCTGTTGAATGTGGAACTGGTGGAGAAATACGACCCAGCACTAGAGATAGACTTTGTGAACCCAGTACCAGAAGATAAGACCCAAGCCCTAGCAGAGGATACTCAGGGAATTAACAAATGGTTGACGATTGACGAAATCAGAGAGAAGCGAGGACTACCACCGTTGGAGAACGGAGCAGGAGCGGTTCTGTATCGACCTCTCAATGAAGTGCCGATTGATGTGATAGCCGAAATGACGAAACCCGAGACTACATCACAACCTACACCCGAGACTACACCTGACGAAGAGGAGGGTGAGAAAAGCCTAAAAAAAGGTGAAGAGACGGACGAGATAGAAGCCATCGGGGAAGCGAAATCTGTATTGTACACGCGGAGAGCGAGGAACTACGAAAACCTCATTCTAAGAGCCTCTAAGGCGATGTTTAACGCTCAGAGGGAAGATGTATTGAAATGGTTGGGAAACGCCCTCAAAACGTATCCTACAGCCTCACAGAAGCAAAAGAAGGAAATGTTGGACGATATGGCGGACTGGGAGAAGTACCAATCGGAGTTCGCGGAGACGATGAAGCATATCTACACGATGATTATCGAGGAAACGGGGAAAGACGCACTGGAGGCGTTGAACCTGACCGACTTACCAGATTTTGACCCATTCTCACTCAGGATACAGAGGTTCTTGGAAGCAGAACCACTGAAAGCCTCAAAGACCATCACCGACGAGACCAAGAAGCAGATACGAGCTGCCCTATCTCAGGGAATGATGAACGGGGACAGTATCCATGAACTGACCGAGACCGTAAATCAGATATTCGGATACGCCGCACAAGACCGAGCCTACAAAATAGCCGAGAGTGAAACCACGAGAAGTCAAGGCTTTGCCGATGTGGAAGCGTGGAGGCAGTCGGGACAAGTAACCGCCAAGCGCTGGTATACGAGTAAAGACGAACGAGTGTGTAAGTTTTGCGGAGCTATGCATAACAGAACAGTCTCAATCGACGACAACTTCTATAACAAGGGCGACAGCATGGTAGTGCCGAGAGAGAACAAGAGCGACGCAGTGTTGAACTTCAACTATGAGGATATCGCTCATCAACCTTTGCATGTGAGATGTCGCTGTGTGCTACTACCCGTCATGAAAGATTTGTAGTAAGATTAAGGGAAAGGAGAACAAAAAACGAACATGAGAAAAATCACCAAACTATTCACCTCAAAATCAGTGTCCGTGGACGAGAAAGAGCGAACGGCTCAGTTCATCATCTCTGACGACCAAGTTGACCGTATGGACGAGATAGTCGAGCAGTCGTGGGACACAGGTAACTACGAGAACAACCCTATAGTACTTTGGGGACATAATCCCGACGAGCCAGAGAACGTCTTGGGAACATCTCTAGGACTGGAAACGGAGAAAGGCGACGATGACGTAACCCGAACCAAATCTACCGTGAAGTTCAGTGATGAGGGAATAAACCCGAAAGCTGACATGGTGTTTAATCAAGTTAAAGCTGGTATTCTTCGTACAGTATCCGTGGGGTTCATACCTAAGACCTTTAAGACCAGTGATGATGACAAGGACGTTTTAGCCGACAACGAACTGCTAGAGTTCTCTATCGTGCCTATTCCTGCCAATCCACGTGCGGTAGCGTTAGCGTACAAAGACGGGACAATCTCACGGAAAGACGCACGGTTCATGATTGATTCTATGAGTAAAGAGGCACAACTGTTGCAAGAAGAACTAGATAGTGATAAAAATAAAGATGAAGAACAAGAAAGGAACACAAAAACAATGAGCGACGAAGACATTCAGAAGATTGTAGAGGCGTTGGGAACTGCCCTCAACGAGGCGTTTGCCCCAGTTATTGAAAAACTAGACGCAATAGCTGACAAGGTCGGTGCGGAGAGCAACGAGGACGCTGACGAAGATGAGACCGACAATCAGGAAGCCGAGGGTGAAAAGCAGATGAAATCAGAAACTGACACAGCTAAAGAGGGCGAGAACGACCACTCTGGGGCTGATGAGGTAGATGAGGACACCGAGCTAACTCCAGAGCAAGAGGAAGAGTTTGCGAAAGAGTTCGCAAAAGCCCTCAAAGAAGAACAAGAAAAATAGAAGAAAGGAAAAATAGATGACAATCAAAGAATTGGCAGCCAAGAAAGCAAAAGAAGCAGCAGCTGCAACAGCAAAAAACGCAGTCGTGGGTAAAGGTGAGGAAACCAAAGAAGAAGACCGCGAGAAAGACTTGAACAGCCGATTTTACAAAGCTTTGGCAAACAAGGACGTAGCCGAATTGCGAGAACTGAACTCAGAGTTTGAAAAGGACTACAAGGCTAAGGGTCAGAGTATCGGAACGGACGCTGACGGTGGTTACTTGGTACCTACAACTCTTGACACACAAATCCGTGAGAAGTTGCGAGTATTAAGCCCAATCCGCCAAATCGCAACTGTTCTGTCGAATATGCCAGCAAACTTGACACTACCTCTCGAGGGTACGTTGCCGACAACTTACTGGGTAAGTGAGGGTGTAGCCCCAACCGAGAGCAAGCAAACCTTTGACGTTGCTAAGATGAAAGCTCACAAACTGGGTGGATTTGGTAAGTTCACATACGAGAGCTTGGCAGACACCGCTGTAACTCCAAGTCTTCAGAACTTTGTGGCTGACCGTTTTGCATTGAGCTTGGCTATCAACGAGAACGCAGCGTTTGTAGGTGGCGATGGAAACGGCAAACCGTTTGGCTTCCGTAGCTCAAAAATCACACCTGCTGAACTTCAACAGGCTGGTGCAACACTTGCTTGGGACGACCTAGTTAAGTTGACCCTGAAAGTGAACGCGGCTTACCGTGCAAACTCAGTCTTCGTAGTAAGCACTAAGGCTCTAGGCTTGATTATGACCTTGAAAGACAACGCAGGTCGACCAATCTACTTGCCAAGCTTGACCGAGGGTGCACCTGCAACTCTGTTAGGACGACCAGTGTATGAAGTCTCTGAAATCCCAGAGAACCTAGGTACAGGTACGAATGAGACAGAAATCTGGTTCGGCGACTTTAAGAACTACCTAATCGGCGACCGTGAGGCTACACGCATTAAGTTTGGTACGACAGGTACAGACCTTGAGAGCGACAAGATTAGCCTTGTTATCTTCAAGCGAGTGGCTGGTTTGCCAATCATGAGCGAGAGCTTCGCAAAATTGACCAAGGTTAAATAGTAAAAGATAGACGGGGGGAGGAGACTTCCCCCTCAACCAAGGAGGAAATATGTTAGTAAAGTTCAATACTGATATCTACCCATACTGCAAAGGTGATGTGGTGAACCTGAGCAACGACGAACAAGCACGCGTCGATGAAGCTGTTAAAGCACGCGATATCGAAACGCCGTATGTTGAAGTCAAGGCTGAAAAAGCTGAAGAAAAAGTAGAAGAGAAAGTAGAAAAGAAATAGTGTGAAAACGCACTGAGAACCTACTAAGCATGAACTGCCCATTGTGGCAGTTTTTGCTATAATCAGAAGAAAATACCCAGGAAAGGTGGAATGAACTTATGGGAGCAATCACTGTAGAGAAATTAGAGCAAATCACGGGAAAGACGTTCTCTATGGAAGAGGGAGAACGTATGAAGTTGCACGTTGAGGCAGTAAATAGATGGATTGAGGGCTACACTGGACGGGTGTTCGGAGAGCCAAAGACCTTTGAGGTAGTGTTAGATTATGACCCAGTCGTATTCTTGCCTCACGTGGACATTAAGTCGATAGAGTACGTGGAAGTTCGAGGCGAGAGACTTAAAGAGTTCAGTTGGAACTCTCAGGGACGGATTGTGTTAAGCACGACAGGAACTTCATTCAAGGGCGACCGTGGAGATTATGACCAGGTGAAAGTGAAGTACACAACCCAGTATGACGACGGAGAAGTGCCGACGGACGTGCTATTAGCTGCGTCTCAGATGATTGAGGACAACCTGAATAACAAGAATGGCTCTAAAACCATTTCTAGTGCGTCTACAGGCGGTTATTCTGTAACATACGGTTCGGGTACAGGAAATGTCTCTGGCGGCTCACAGAGCGGCTCAGGAGTGGGCGAGCAGGGTTCGGTGGCGATGATACTGAACGCGTACAGACTAAGGAGAGTGTGATGTTATTGTTGAACCACAGCGCGAAAGTCTTCCGAAAATCACAAGTCGGGACGGGAATTGCGAGGCGGTACGTTGAAACCGGTTCTGTGATTAAATGTCTAGCTCAGCCAATGTCTGACAAAGACGCGGTGGCGAATGGATACGACATAGGACAAGCTTACACTGTGTACTGTGATGTGAACGCAGACGTGAAATCAGGCGACAAGTTGGAGGTGATTGGTCTTACAATGTACGTGCAGGGAATTAAGCGGTATGTGAACCAGCCCCCTGTGAGCCATTTAGAGCTTGCCTGTACGTCGACAGAGGGAAAATGATATGCGGGTCAAGATTGACGACAGAGCCTTTCAGACAGCCTTAGGACGCGCCCCAGACACTATCAAGCAGGGAACGCACTCAATGCTAGAGCGTGCTGGTATCCAAACTCAGGGGATTATGCGTAGAAAGGTGAACACGGGTGTGTCGGGAGAACTGAAGAAGTCAATCAGGTACACGTTCGAGAACTTCCTAACCGTCTCAGTGTATCCAGCAGCCAAACACGCAGCCCCTCACGAGTACGGAACGAAACCGCACTGGGTGTCTGTGAAAAGAGGAACGCCCTTGTATCAGTGGTCGAGGATGAAAGGTATCAACCCTTACGCAATGCAACGAGCGATTGCGAAAAAGGGAACGAAGCCTCATCCATACTTGCAGAGAACCTTGTCAGATGTGGATGGTGAAGTACTGGACGATTTTAACCGCGGAATGAATAGGATTATAGAGAAGATTTTATGAAAGGAGAAATATGCAGTTCATAACCAAAGATATCAAAAACTCACTCATACGAGCATTAAAAACCCTCAAACCTACCGAGAACGGAACGGAAATCCAGGAGGTGGCAGGTTCGAGCTTCCAGATATTCGAGGCTTACCCCTCAATCCGAGTCTTACCTGATGATGTGGACAACGAAACGGAGACTAACCGTAGCGACGAGAGAATGGCGAAGTTCACCCTCTTAACTCATATAGAAATGACCGAGACCCCAGAGAGTGAGGAGGAAGCGTACAACACTATGTATGACCTACAAGACCTCATCATGGACAAGTTACAAGAATACGACTGGGAGAACCTGGTCAACGTGTTGCAAACTCAAGTTACATACGGAGGTTATGAACTGTTAGAAATGAATAACGGTATCAATCTGGTGTTCAGAATGACCGTAACTGTTAAATATTCACGCAAAGTGTAGTAAGATAAAGAGGAAAAGGAAAGAGAAGTATGGACGAAAAGAAAAAGAAAGATATCTCACAAGAAATCATCACCCCCAAACGAAAATATTTTATGCCAGAGACTGGCGAAGTGGTGGAAGCAGAGAGCTTAGAAGAAGCGATAGAAGATAAAAACGAACAAAAGGAGAACAAATAAATGGCAGAGTTTATTGGTAGGCGAGTATCAGTCGGAGTTGGAAACGAAACCACCCGAGGCACAGCGGTAGCACCGAGCTACTGGTTTAGGCATTTATCATTGAGTTTTGGACGCAAAACCACGGCTATTCAGAACGAAAGCGCAATGGGACGCGTTGAGAAGATTAACGACTCAGCAATCGTGTCTCAGTGGGCAGAGGGACAGCTAGAGGGTAAAGTAACTGACATCGGAGTTGGTTATCTGTTAGCTAACATTTTCGGTACAGTGAATTCACAGAAGAAAGCGGACGACGCTACTGTGTATGAACACTCATTCACAATTAACCAGTTGCAAACACCGCCGACTATGACTATTGCGCGTAAAGACCCGAACTCAGACCGACGCCACGCTTTGGGTACCTTGAGCCAGATGGAATTATCAGTTGAGGCTGGCGATTGGGTAAAGGTGAACTGCGATATTTTGGCAAAGATGGGTACAGACACCTCAAACACTGTAGCATTCATCGAAGAGAACGAGTTCACAAGCCGCAACCTATCCGTAAAGATGGCGAACGACGAGGCAGGACTGGCAACAGCCGCCCCAGTTGCATGTAAGAGCTTCAAGATAACTATCAACCGCAATGCGAATACATACTTGGCATGCAACGACTCTATCGACATTACAGACATCCACACAGGAGCATATGAGCTTACAGGCGAGATGGTGTTGATTTACACAAACCAAGACTGGGAGAACAAGTACTACAACAACACCGCTCAGGCTATGGAAGTGAGCATCGAGAACAAGCAGGTTCAAATCGGTACGAAGTCTCACCCTGGTATCAAGATTAAAGCGCCAAAGGTGCGAGTGAGCGAATGGAGTACCTCAAACGACCTAGACGCAGTTATTGAGCAGACGTTATCGTTCAGTATCGAACTAGACGCAACCAAGGGTAAGGCTATTGAGGCAGTTTTGACTAACACCAAAGCAAACTACAACGCTTAATAAGAATAAGGAGGAATATGGGACGTTTAGCACTTAACAAGAAAGTAGATATCGGTAAACTGATTGACGGCTGGGACGGAGCTTACGTCATCGTCTCACCAATGTTGACCAAAGACATGGCAGAGTTCGCCAACTCAAACCTTGACGAGGCAGACAAGGCTCAGTTATCCGCTCAGACGGTAGAATGGGTGAAAAAGAAGTTCGTGCGAGGTAAGGTATACATCGAGACCGACACTGGTAAAGAACTAGTGGACATGCAAGCAGAAGACGTTGATGAACTGCCGTTTATAGTGGTTACCGAAATCTTCTCTGTACTAGTAGGAAAAGATTTTGACCCAAAAGCTTCAGCGACGGCTCAGAGCGTCGTATCCGAGCCAACGAGCGTCGTAGCTGGTACAGAAGTGCTATCCTAAGAGACGCACAAATCCCACCGCGAATTGCACAAGAAATCCAGGGCGTAATCTATCGAGAACGCCTTGGATTGTCGTATCATGACTATTTAGAGGAGCCTTATGAAGAAGTTGAGAGAGCTTTGTACATCTGGCAGCTACAAGATGAGCGTGATAAACTAGAACAAAAGAGGGCTGAACAGAAACAGCGATAAAAGAGAACAAAAAGAGAACAAACATGGCAAGCAACAACAACGTTAAAATCATCATCTCAGCACAGGACAGCGCTTCAGAGGTTTTTGCCAAGTTGGCGTCTGCCTCTAAATCCGCCACGAATGAAGTTGAGGCGAGTTTTAAGCGTCAACAAGTCGCGGCTGGCAATGCTCATAAGTCTTTCCGTGATTTTCTAACTAACACTCAATCGGGACTGTCGAGAATGACAACAGGACTGGACGGTGCGGCTTCAAAGGTCGGTTCATTCTTAAAGGGTATAGCAGGTGTGGCGGTTACGGGTTCAGTTGGCTTTATGGCGATGGGCAAGGCAGCGTTTGAACAAGTGAGGAACGTCGAGAACGCCTCATATGCACTGAAAGCCTATGAAAAAGATGGGAACGCCGTCAATAAAGTCTTGCAGGATTTGGTGAAATATGCGAAAAGCGACACTGGAGTTCTATTTAACCGTTCGGACTTATTCGCGGCTGCTTCTACCTTGAAGATGTACGGTCAGGAAACTAGCACGTTAGTCGATAAGGTGAAAATCCTGTCCAAGGGTGTATCTTTGGGCAAAACCTCATTCCAAGAATTGTCAGCTATCCTTGGACGCGTTTCCGCGACTGGGAATCTGGACGCTATGACATTCGATATGTTGATTGAGCGAGGAATAGGATTAGATAAATCACTTCGTGGTACGAAAATCACGAGTGAAGAATTGTTCAAAGCCCTAGATAAAGCCTTGCCAGACAGTCTCTTGGAGGGGCGAGCTAACACCATTGATGGTGCTTTAATCCGCGTACAGTCTGCTTTTCGTAATCTGGGTATGCAGATTTTGGGTGTGGACGCAAACACGAACAAGTTTATTGAGGGCGGAGCTGGCGACAGATTGATGAACTTAATCCGAGGTTTGACTGAAGAGATGAACAAGCCCGAGATGAAACAGGCGATGAAAGACCTGGGCGACCAATTGGCGAAACTGGCAGAGGAAATCATACCGAAAATACTTGACGCTCTGAAATGGTTGAGTGAGAACTTCGATAAAGTCGTGTTAGCTGTTAAAATCGCCGCTGGGGCGTTTGTGGCGTTCAAGGCGGCAGCGTTGGGTCTCAAGACTATAAACGTCGTTACAGGCGTTATAAAGGGCTTACACGGTGCATTTTTGAGTTGCCAGACCGCGGCTGATGGCTTTAAGTTGGGCATGGAGGGCATTAAGGGTGCGTCTCAGGGGGTTACTTCGGCGAAAATCGGAACTGCGTTCGGCGTGATAGCTGGGGCAGTCAAGAAAGCGACAATCCAGGTCGTGAAGTTGGGAATTGCGTTCGCAACTAACCCTATAGGTGCGACAATCATCGCCGTTACAGCCTTAGTCGCTGGGTTTATTTGGCTTTGGAATAACGTCGAGGGGTTCAGGAACTTCTTTATAGGTGCCTGGGACGGAATTAAAAAAGGCGTTGATGAGTTTGTTAAGTGGTTCAAGAAGAGCTGGGACGACGCAATCAAGTTCTTTAAGGATTTGTGGGACGGAATTAAGAAATGGTTCGGAGACGTCTGGACTGGTGTCAAAGATGTGTTCAATAAAGTCGTGAACTGGTTCAAAGAATGGGGACTGACAGTACTGGCGGTGATATTCTGGCCATTCTCACTCATCCTTGGTTTGATTATTCAACACTGGGACGAAATAAAGGCGTTTTTCAACACCATAGCAACTGCGGTAGGTGATTTCTTCGTCGGTCTCTGGAATAAAATTGTCGAGGTATTCACACCTGTAGTTCAATGGTTTAGCGATAGGTTCAATGACGCTTGGGAGGGCATAAAGACAGTTTGGAATGCGGTAGTCGAGTTCTTCCAGGGTGTGTGGAATGGCATAGTCGAAATATTCACGACAGTCAGCACGTGGTTCGGAGACAGATTTAAGGAGGCTTGGACTGCCATTTGCGACACCTGGAACGCGGCAGCTGGGTTCTTTGGTGAAGTCTGGAATAAGGTGGTTGGTGTCTTCCAAACAGTCAGCACGTGGTTCGGAGATAGGTTCAGAGAAGCCTGGGAAAACGTAAAGAAAGTGTTCGCGCCCGTGGGACAATTCTTCCAGGACATGTGGAATACGATTGTAAATAAGTTCACAACAATAGGTACAGCCGTCGGAAACGCGATAGGTGGAGCTGTTAAGAGTGTCGTGAACGGTATCATTAGCGGAGCAGAGAAAAGTATCAACTTCTTTATCGGTTTAATCAACGGAGCAGCTGGTATCATCAACAACATCCCAGGGGTTCACATTCCGAAAGTACCAGAAGTTCATTTTGGACGATTAGCAAAGGGTACAGAACACGCCGAGGGTGGTAGATATCTGGTTGGTGAGAACGGACCTGAGATGGTTACTCTGCCAAGAGGGGCTAAGGTTATGCCAGCACAGAGGACTGAAAACTACCTGAAAGAAAATCGAGAGAGAGGCAACATCAACATCAATATTGACGCTAAGATTTACAAAGACACAGACGCGTATCAACTGGCGTCGAGAATTGGATATCTAGTGAGCCAAGCATAAGGAGGGAAAGATGAGAGTATATTTAGATGATTTTGAACTAAACAGCGCAGAGAACCTTATGTATCTGGACGAGCCAATCGAGGGCGTGTCTGGATTGCCGAATATTCGCTCAGCAACTGGCGTAAATCAGGGTAGAGATGGTTCGTGGGTGTCGCGACAACTGTATGAGGGGCGCTATATCAGCTTCCAGGGTCGTATCTTTGGTGGTGAACCAATTGACGTGGAAAACAAGCGTAGAGAGCTTGTGAGCGTGTTACAGAGGAAAAAATTGAAGCTTCGTATCATCACCTACGCGGGAATGGAGTTCATAACTGAAGTGTTCGTTATGGCTAACCAAATGCCTATCAACCGTGAACTGAATATAGTGAAGTGGAAGATTGATTTACTGTCTGAAGACCCTCTCTTTTATGACAACTCAGCTGGGGAATTATTAGCAACGGTAGGCAAGGTTATGGATGGCGGTTTTGATATACCCTTTGATATACCTTTCAACATCTCAGCTGGGGGTGAGCCGTCAGTCGTAACTAACTCAGGGAATGAGACAGTCTACCCAATTATCACTATCAGTACACTAGCTACTAACCCGAAACTCATCAATCGAGCCACTAACGAGTTTATGCAAGTGATGACTACAGTACTTGAGGGCGATAAACTGATAATCGACATGCGGAACAAGACTATCACTCACAACGGCTTAAATGTCTATTCATTACAGCGCGACGGTTCGACATTCTTCGGTCTTATCCCAGGAGTGAACGTTATGGAAATACAAAGCGATATAGCTTCAGAGAATTCAAAAGCTGAGGTTCGATACCAGTCAGGGTTCTTAGGTATTTAAGATGAGCAGGTATGAAATCGAAGTTTGGAGTAAGAACGGTGTCTTGTTAGGAGATATTCGCCACCTTTGTTCTAACGTGAAGTGGACAATGCAGAGAAACGCTCACGAGACGCTGGAGTTCGAGATGGACTTATACGAATACGAGCAGTACATAGAGAAGATTGGGGTGATAGCTAACCCCTTTTCGTTCATGGACATTCTGTCAACAGATATCAGGGTAAAGCGAGAGGGCAAGTATTTATTCGGAGCTAACATCATCAAGTTTGGATATTCACCAGATGGAGCTTCCGTGAAACTGACCGTGAGTTGCACTGGATACTTGAATTATCTGAAAGACCAGTATCTAACGATTGATTACGACAATACTTGGCAGGGCGATATTCTCTGGGGCGTGATTGACCAGGTGCAAGCGAAAACGGGGAGCAATTTCGGAATTAAAAAGGGAAACATAGCTCAGGGAATGAAGCGCGACCGACACTTCACCAAGAAAAACGTCAAGGACTTTATCCAGCAGATGACCAACGTGATTAAAGGACCTGACATTAAGTTCGACGCTGACAAGACTTTTCATTCATATGAGGCTTTGGGAAACTACCGCCCAGATATTCGATTAGTCTACCCCGAAAATGTAGACTCATTTACGTTTGAGAGACGCGGAGACGTGCTTTTCAACTATATACAAGGATTTGGTTCGGGAAACGGAGACGACGCTGTACAAGCGTTTTCACGCGATTATCACTCTATGCAACAGTTCTACCGTCGGGAGAAAGTCGTTACTTACAACTCAGTTGAAAGATTATCCACCTTACAGGAAAATGTAAACGGAGTTCTTCAAGCTACTAAAGACCCGCGAGAGCTTCCGTCGTTTACAGTTCACGATGGAATACTAGACTTAAATGATGTAGGAGTAGGTGATACCGTTTACGCCGAGCTGGGCGGGTTCAAGTCTTTGTCTCACATCAAAGGCTATTACAGGATTGAGAAAATCGAGTGTTCAGTCGACAATAACGACGCAGAGACAGTCGATATCACTTTTGACGATATCAACATCGACAACATTGTGGCTCAGCAAGAGGAGGGGTAACAAGGGCTATGAACAGATTAAACGACATGCAGGAAATGCACCTACAGAGGCGAATTGCCAACCTGGAGGCTAAATTGATAGACCTCAAACTTACACCTCAACCTACCTCTAATAAATCGGGCGTGAAAACATACTTAAATCCTAAAAGTACGGACTGGCAGTCTTTCGAGTACACGGATTACAACGGGGTAGTAACTACCACCGACACCGTGAACCTGCCCCCGACTTCAATGGTAGGTGCACTCAACAACTTAGACGTTACGTGTGAATTTCGACCATTAAATCAAGACTGCCCAATTGTGATACCCTACCTAGATGCCTTGCTGAATAATTCTGCGAGATTGCAACCGTCTTACAATCCGAACTTTGGAGTTTGTATGATAGCCTCTACTGGGCAGGCTTCTCTACTGGCTAACAGCGAATTAAATTATCAAAACGATTTGACGAATTATTCTTTACAGAAACCAGTGTATAGATGGAAATCGTCATTTTACTGGGAAACACCACCAGGACAAGGTATAAGCTTGAAGTTCCGATTTTTCGTGAGAAGCACGGACAAAGGACAGTTGAGAATGTTAGTAAAGAGCTATCGCTATATTACGTAGATGGGAATATGAGAAATGATTTACAGAGACGACAACAGTTTGATAGAACGTATCCACATCTTGCAGAGAGAAAGGAACGAGCTGAAAAGCCGTCAATTTATAGGCTCAAATCAGATTATGACTTATCCGCAAACATCAGGTAAGCCCTGGGATATCTCTATCACGTGCGACAAGAACGGACAAATTCCAGGCAGTAAGTGGGGAGCTGTCATATTTTACGTTCAATCCGAGGGGATAGACCTAGTGGCAGATATGGTGGTTGAGATTGACAGAGCTATGGAGTTAGACTCTGCCCCGTTCTCATTCCCGCTTGACCCTACAAGATACGGTGCGGACTTTATGGCTTGGTTCGTGCCTGTTTTCGGAAATCAAGCTACAGGCTATACGTTCAACATCAGAGCTACGGTGATTGCCAACGCCCCTGTTACAATAAGAGCAGAGAGGTATTGAGGATGAGTAGATTAAGCGAAGACAATGACCTAATCTCGATAATTCGAGAACTTGAGACGGACTTCAACGAGCTAAAAGGTAATCAGATTGTAGGCTCAGACGCAGTCAAAACTTTTAAGTCTCAAACAGAGAAAGTTTGGGACGTAGAAATCACCTTGCCAGCTAACGCGCTTGAGCAAGAGTACAACTACACGGCTAGGTTCACGCCCGAAAAAACAAGAGACGGAAAGCAACCAGCTTGCTTCAAAATCGCTGAACATCACGAAGTCAAAACCTCAGCACAGTACCCACCGACTCCAGACATTCGCATTTTTAGGAAGCCCCCAACTTCAGAAAAATACCAAGACTTTTCCGTGAAACTTAGACTGTCGGCGGGAGATAGGCAAGAAACATACAGAATAAAGTTTTACGCTTTGTCTACTGGAAAGGGTAGCTTGACGTTGGTATGATAAAAGAAAAGGAGAATTAAAATGACAAAAAAAGTTTTCAATATGAACGGGGGCAGACACTCACAAGCCGCCCTCTCAGCCTTTATAAACGCCCTGTATGGCACGTCAGTTGCAAACGGGTTGAATATTGTAGCCCCAGGCGGAACGGGGCTTAAAGTGGTCGTAAAAGCTGGCACAGCCAACATCGACACTGGGCTTGGTTACGGACATATGGTTCAAGCAGATACAGACGAGGTCATAACTTTAGCCGCAGCCTCACCGTCTTTACCGCGGAACTCTCTGATTGTAGGCTATATAGACAAATCCGTCTCACCAACAACTACAGTGATAGACAACACCAACGGCATTTTCAAAATTAAAGAGATTGCGGGTACACCTGCCGCCTCACCACAAGACCCACCTGCCTCAGTCATTCAGTCTGGCGTGGGAGCGACTAACCCTTACATCGTTTTTGGTCGAGTTCGAATAAACGCTAACGCTACATCGCTTGCTCAGACGTCGATTATGGACATGAGAAAAATGGTAGGCTTGCCGTTCAACGGTGATTATTTAGAGAACGGCTCAGTAAGTGGAAGCAAAATTGCTCAGACAACAATAAAGGCTGACAATATTGATTTTACGACTATGCCGATATCTGAAAACACTAAGATACAGCGCAATAACAGAACGGTCGGCGATAAACCTGTGAAAATCCAGTGTGGTGTGGCTATGCTAAATGCTCCAGTGGCTACACTTGAGGCTACGGCTCAAATCACTTTTCCAGAATCATTCACGTCAGGTACAATCCCGACTGTGGTCTGTAGCTTTGGCGGATATGGTCAACCTGGCGACGGGTGGACAGATACCCCGAATTCATCCTGGGGTGGATGTGCTTTTAGTGCGGTAGGTGTTACAAACTCAGGCTTTACGGCTAGATGTCGACGTTTCGACGGCGCGCCACTTTTGGGAACGTATTATGTGAACTGGATAGCTATAGGCTAGGTTATTTAACATATTCTAGTACAAGACTAACCTCTGAATTACCCCAAGGATAACTGCCTGATATTGTTACAGTAGTCTCGTCTATTGACGTAATTCCCGACTGATGCGTGTTCTCAATATAAGGCAGTGCCTGTTTTACAGGATTGTTTGATAAAGTACCGCCAAGCCGCATATTGCCATAATATTTTATTAGTTCCCATCTACTAGTTAAGCCTTGAATACCATGAGCGAGCCTCGATGTGCTGTTGCCAGTCATGTTCACAGTGCCACGCACGACTTTACGATAGATAGGGCGACCGTCGAGCCATTTTTGACCTGTATCTTGCTCTTCAGCACTATATTTATTGCCTGGTATAGTCGTAAAATCAATATTGCACGACTGTATATTCAAGCGGTTTTATATTAGAATAGCTAAAAGAGACATCAAAATAAAAAAGAGGTAGTTATGGACAAAAACAACGAACAGCCAGAAGTATCAGCAAAAGAATTCGGAGCCTTGCAGGCGAACGTTGAGCATATTAAAGAGGGCGTGGATAAACACACTATAACCTTAGAGCGAATTGAGAATATAGCACGGGCGAATGTTACTCAAGCGCAATTGGCAGCGCACGAAAAAGAATCAGAAGTAAAGTACGTCAAGCGTAGCGAAATCGAGGGTGTGATGAATTTTTGGAGCCTTGTAACAAGCAACTTAGCGAAATTATTCGCAATCGCACTTGTAGGATTAGCAATTTACGCAACTAACAACTTAATTCAACAGAATAAGACAGTTACAGAATTAAAGGAAGAAGTTCAAACACAAGTGAGGAGGAAATAATGCCAGTACGACAAATCTATGAACCAAATCTAAATATCGGAGCGAGAAGCGGCTGGTGCTTACAGTATGTAGATGACGCGATTAACTCACTCGCACGTTCGCCGAATGCTCAAACAGCTTACTTAAACGAACTGAACGCGGGTAGGATAAATACTGGGCATGCACCAGTGGGTATTTGGGTGATTGGATTTTTGGGATTTTCAAGAGGTCAGTATACAGAAGATGGACACGTATTCTTAATGCGAAAGCGTGAGGATGGCTCAATTGAAATCCACGACA
>ERZ773066.183-NODE-183-length-36252-cov-17.297649_pt1 | contig 36252 bp, 36 predicted proteins | sample MGYA00580573_ERZ773066 | MGnify/ENA primary metagenome ERZ773066 (study PRJEB29015, sample SAMEA2738128) | human oral metagenome | biome: human oral; feature: human-associated habitat; material: saliva | place: China | collected 2203 ... | reverse complement strand
GTTTCTTGCCAACCGCCACCCTCGATAATTGCCTTAGACGCGATAATACAAAATGGTCGTCCGAGCTTTCCAAGAGTAGACACTGCAACACTTGTCTTACCAAAACCTGTGGGCATGGTTAAAATTTGCAAGTTTGGCTTATCAATCAGCCTTTTTGCAAATTCATCAGAGTATTCACTATTGTTATCCCACTGAATGATATCCTTGAATTTGCCTGTAGAGACATAAAATTTCATGGGAAACCAGTCAATTTTAGGAATACTTTTAGACTTAGTTTTCTTTTTGTCAGTTGTATTGGCGCGACGTTCTTCGTTTTTACGTGCTCGATTTACAGCCGCCATTTGTCCGTAAGTTAAAGCCATATAATAAATCCTTTGTGAATTGATAGCAAAATACTTATGCACGGAAACCCGTGCATAAGTAGTATTGCATGAATATTAAAATCCGTCAAGTGACTCAACATGCCACTTCTCTGGGTGGTCTGGTAAAGCATTTGGGGATTGTTCATCAACGTCTCCACCGCGACGCATAAATCCACCCTCGCCTTTGGTGCCAACCCATTTACAGAATGGCTTACCACGGTCAACGAACGCGCACGCTTCCTTATCGGTGGTGAGAATCTTGTAATCGCAGACGCCACCATTAAGCTCTACCGCCTTTTTGCTATCCTCAGTAAGCAAGTCATATACCTCGTCTGGTACATATTTACGTAGCTCGTCATAGCGGTCAGCGTATTTCTCCTTTAAGAAATCAAAGATTGCGTCAATTTCCTCGTTAGAAATATAGATTCCCTGTACACGTTCGCAATTACCGCGTTGGTCAAGCACGAAACTATCGCCATAACCTTTGAGCTTAGAGCCATCATATGCTCGGTCTACGCCGTCTCCCAGGACAATCTGGCTCGATGTTGAGTTATCAACTTTCAGACAAATTCGACTTGGGAAGTTAGAACGTAGCGTAGTGGAAATAACATCCGCCGATGGTCGCTGTGTTGCAAGCAACAGGATAATTCCAGATGCACGACCCTTTTGAGCAAGCGACTTACACAAAGTCTCAGTATTTGGTGAAATCGATTGAAGCTCTGCATACTCGTCGATGACAAATATCATATATGGCATACGACCATACTTTTTGGCAATTTCACTATCTGGATTCTTGTCATAGAAGTCGTTATACTCGGAGAGCTGTTTTACGCCAGCAGCTTGAATAATCTTGTATCGACGCTCCATTTCCCATACCGCAAATGCCAGTAGACCATATGCGTCACGCATGTCGGTAACTGGGTTAATGGGGCAATACGGCAGGTCGATGTACTTTGAGAACTCAACTTTCTTTGGGTCAATTGCAAAGATTTTAAGCTCGTCTGGCGTTGCGTGCGACATTGCCGAAATGAGGAGACTGTTCATATATATAGATTTTCCAGAGTTCACAGTGGTAAGCACACCACTTTTAAGCAAGTATTTGTGGTCGCCATCGCAAGTAAAGCCGTAGTATTTTTCACGCTCCGAAATCAACTCAATGCTGAAAGTAGTCATGCGACTTGTTAAGTCATACCCGTCTGCTCTTGGAATCAACTTCTTTCGAGCAATCCTCGTTGGTACAATTTCGGCGCCGCCCATATGGATTCTCCAATAATCACCGATGAATCCAAGTTCTTTAACGCCTTTCTTGGCAGGCTTTGGTTCGGAAGCTCTAATCCCTAAACTTCGGGCAATAAAAACAATATCCTCTGCAAGCTGCTTAGATTTAGTCACGTAGTCAACGGACTTATGCCCATTATAGACATAACCATCAGAATCAATTAGTCCAGCAAGAACCTGCCGTCTTGTTTCAATACTTCCTAGCTTGTAACTGTCTGGCACGAACTTTTCGCCACAACTAACGCCGCTTAATCCCAAATCACGAACCATTTTTTTGAAGATATTAACTGGATGGCGACCGTTAACAATACAATTCTCGGGGTCATGTTTGAAGTAATAGGTTGATGCTTTGTTATGCGGTTTTGTTTCAACACGAATTAAACAGTTGATTTTCTCCGCATAGCCATAGATTTCGTCGACAACCTCTTGGTCTGCCGTTGTGATATTTGGGCATCCTGTAACAACTCCGTGCGTACCACCATCGCCAATAAACATTCCTAAGATATAGGGGTCAATAGTTGTTTCGAGGTCATTCTCAAACTCAATCGGTTTGGATGGTCTATAGAGACGCATGTTTGTCCTGGAATTTCCGTACATCTCAAGATACTGATTCACGGTCATCTCGGTATAGTCTTTGGCTTTCAAATCGTATAGAGCCAATACATGCTCGCCATTAGCGGTGAATGAGCATCCGTCTTTCGTAGTGACACGATACATCGCATCCTCACCCCACCTTGGAGTGAGAACCGTTCTAGGTGTTCCATCGCCACCCATAATGCGGTCTCCGCCGTTGATTAGTTCAACTGGCTTAGAAGTACCGTCAGCCATAAGAATTAACTCACCTTTGGCGTGGCAACCAGTAGTACCAGCAATAAGCGTGTGTACCATTTCGGCGAGTGACTTGTGTACACACTCGCCCTCCTGGTTTACGCCAAATACTGCGTCGGTCGGGTCTTTAGCCTTTGTCTTTAAAAGATTTTTAGCCACAATTACATCCTAATTTCGTAGTGACGCAGATACTCAGCAAACTGCGCTGGATTGAGATTCTCAAATGCAAACTTAAATGGCTCCGCGTCAAGATTACGATATTCGCGCTCATGAATATCTACATGGAACTCTGGATAAATCTCAACGACAGCTTTAATTACATTCTCCTCAAACTTGACACGCTCGGTATCGAACTCGCTCTCTGGGCAAATCTCTGTGTAGGTTAGAGTTCTACTTGTGTCACGACCGCTAAACATGCCTTTAGGCTCGGCTACTGCGGTCAACTTGATAAAATACATACTTTGTCCTTTCAGTTAATATATTTCCATTTGAAACCATATGCTTCTTTGCGCTTTCCCTTGCAAACGTCGGCAATATGTGTGCCGCCATTACCGCGTGAGTTCGTAATACCGATTTCGCGTAAAAATCTAAATGCTTCTCGCGCCGATATAAACACGCCAACCTCGGTACCGTCTTTTGCGTATGCCGCGACAGATGGTTGTTTGCGAACTTTTGTTAGTGGAATGTCATTTACCACGCGAACTTGCTTAACGAGGTCAATGGAACAATCGTTTAACTCGGCAACCAGTTTTTGACTTAGACCAGCTTCAAGTTGAGCCTTGATAACTTCGTGGTTGAATAATTGTTTACCATCACCACCGACGGTTGCATTATAGCCATGAGCATAGGTTTCTAACTGTTCAATATACCATATTTCGCGCTCACTTGCAAATTCATCAGCACATTCCTCGAGAACGTGTAAACTAAAGTTGTCGTCACCATACTTGTTGATAGCACGATACAGCGGACGATTTTCCTCGGTTGGTTTGCGCGCATCGCGTAAGTGTTCCGAGAAACGTTCCGCTGGAGACTTGAGCGTTTTGCCAACATAACATTTGCCGTTAATGTTATTTTTTATGCAATAAATATATGCCAAGCTGAATCCTTACGAAGAAAGGTTGGTAAAATATTTTACCAACCTTGTGATTTCTATAGTTGCGGCGTCCAGAATCGAACTGGAAATATATAGCTTATGAAACTATTAAGTTACCATTACTTTACGCCGCCATGTTTTTGGTGGATTGTTGGGGAATCGAACCCCAGACCTTGGGATTAAAAGTCCCCTGCTCTACCAACTGAGCTAACAAACCAAATATGGTAGGAAATGAGGGATTTGAACCCTCATGCCCGAGGGCAGTTGATTTTAAGTCAACCGTGTCTGCCGTTCCACCAATTTCCCGTTGATAATAATATGGTAGGCGCTGCAAGATTCGAACTTGCACGATAGTCACGCCACGCGTCAGTCACCATCACCGCTTTTAGCGGTTGTGTCTACCAGTTCCACCAAGCGCCTATAAAATCCCGAATCAAAGCCTAGAGAAATATTCGGGTGTTCCGTCCCCTGCGTACGGTATGTTATTTCTTGCTCGCTCAATGTCTTATCGAACGAGCCATGTGCCGAGCATTGTGGAATTGTTCACTCGGTCGGACATGTGTTAAGCTACCTATTTTTATTGGTAGCTTACATTGAACATTGTCCAAGTTCCCATACTCAGACGTTCAATGAGGGTCTCATGTGTCTGAATAAACGCTGTGGGTCAGCGTTTTCTTATCAGCTTCTGGTCGAAGCTGTGCTTACCAAGTTTAACGACGCGGCGCCATGCTTAACTAAAGCCAAGCAGCTTCTTGGGAACGTTTGAGTTACTCTCTTTTCTTAGCGAAAATACCATCTTCAAACTAATTTACCACGGTTGCGCCTTTCCGAAGCGTATTTTAAGCCACACTCAGAGCTTGAATCAATATGTTTCTTGCAGCATTTACATCTCTATCATGACGCATTCCGCAATTTGGACAAGTCCACTCTCTAATCGAAAGAGAATTTACCATATCCTTGTGGTAAGTACCACAACAAGAACAAATCTTTGAACTAGCATAGAATCTATCAATCTGTTTAAACTCTTTTCCATACCACAAACATTTGTATCGAATGAAGTTTAAGAGTTGTGACCACCTTACATCGGCAACAGAATACGCTAAATAGCGATTCTTCTTCATTCCTCTAACGTTTAAATCTTCCATCGCGATGAAGTCGCATTCTTCTACTAGCTTTCGACTTAGCTTATGATTAAAGTCTCTAGCGCAGTTTGAAGCATGTTCGTATAACTTTGCTACTTTACGCTTTTGTTTCTGATAGTTCTTACACTCATCAAGATTCAACTTAGCTCTCTCTAACTTGGTTCTCATCTTCGAGAGTTTACGTTGCTCCTTGGCAAGTTTATCTTTATTGATATAGTTAAACTTTGGTCGTTCAAACCTAGTTCCATCACTACCTATAAGCAAGTCAATTAGACCTAAGTCAAAACCTATTTGTTTACCTGTTTTTGGTAACATCTGTACTTCAGTTTCAATACAAATCGTGGCATAATATTTTCCAGATGGAGTCTTTTCAACTGCGATGTTGAAAATCTTATACACCTCTGGCATGTCAAAACGCTTCGTTCTAACTCTACCTAATTTTGGCAGCTTAATGTGCTTGTTGTCTAAGACTTCGGCACCACGCTTACCGTGTGGAGTTCTATAAGACTGTTTTAGATTGCGCTTGGATTTGAACTTAGGAAAACCAAAATGATTTCTATTTCTAAAGAAATTATCTAATGCGTAGTTGAAATCTCTTACCGACTGTTGGAGCGCCTGAGAATCAACCTCTTTTAAAAACACATATTTTTCTTTGAGTGGAACTAGGTTTTTCAAACGTTCGTTTTTAGAGGGAAAGTGTTTTGTTTGTTCATATGACCGTTTGCAATCCGTAAGTGTTTGATTGTAGACAAAACGCGCGCAGCCAATTGTTTTATCAATTAAAACTTTTTGGCTATCGGACGGGTAGAGTCTTACTCTCACACTCTTTTTAACTACAGTCATAAATTCGCTCCTTCCCTTGGTTTAAAATAGCCTGTACTTGATTAACGGTCAAGCCGCTTCATCAGCTCAGACGACTCTCCAAAGTTTTCATTTTGGCTGGGGCAAAAGGAATCGAACCTCTATTCTAGGCACCAAAAACCCATGTCTTGCCGTTAGACGATACCCCAATTTGGTCGGAGTAGCTGGATTCGAACCAGCGACCTACCGCTCCCAAAGCGGTCGCGCTACCAACTGCGCTATACTCCGATGGCTGGGGTGGTAGGCCTTTAACCTACACGAACTATCCCTAGGACAATTTGCTATCTTTTACATCACACCCCAATATGGCACACGATGAATGATTCGAACATTCATTTACGGTTTTGGAGACCGTCGTCTTACCGTTGGACTAATCGCGTGTTTCTGGCGGAGAGTCAGAGATTTGACCTCTGGATAGACCAGTATAGCCTATACTTGATTAGCAGTCAAGCTCTTTCGACCACTCAGACAACTCTCCGTGTTACAGTCCATAACCGACAGAAACGGTTACATTTTGTACCCGTTTCCATGATATTTGGTCTGTTGTCATGTTTGAGCTTTACAAGTCACATACAATTCAAATTAGCAGTTTGATGTAATTAAATGGTTGCTGTGAGTGACTTTAGCTCACTATTCAAGGCTCTGTTTACCATGATTTCAAGTCATCTTAAAATATAGTTGCTGTTAGAGCCTTTAGGTTATCTATAGTTGTGAAGGTACAACTACACAATCGTAGCGGGGGTCATTAAGAGTTTGTACCATAATCTCATATGCTGAGAGGTCAATACCCTTAATGAGATTCTTGAACGTCGAAGCAGATTGACCAGACACAAGAATTGCATTAGGGTCATTCTTAGACGCAAGGAACGTATCCTTGCGTGAATCAACGTTCCAGTATACAAGCTTAGGCATCTCGTAACCAGCATCGGCGAAACGCTTGCGCATTTCCTCAGTGAAGGTTAGAGAACCACCATGCCATGCGTTAATTTCCATGTCGGAGATGATAACAAGAGCCTTTGGCAGGTCTGCCTGTGGACACTTGGTACGTACAGCCGTGCTTAAAATTGCATCAAATGCAGCTTCAAGGTTCGTGTCGAAACCAACGTGCTCGGTCACGGAACGATACTTCTCAAGGAGAGTATTTCCAGTCACATCGACAATTCGAGGAACGTCGGTGAATGTCATGAACTTATTAGCAAATGCTCCGTGGTTACGCTCGGCGAAGTAAATCGCTAGACCAACAGAAGTGTGCATTGGTCTGCCCATCATAGAGCCAGAAACATCAGCCATGATGAGGAAGTTGTTATCTCCCTCGACATAGTTTGGAAGTGCATTCCACTGTGCTTCAGCTACGTCACGACTGCTACGCTCAAGTGCTTCAATGACGTTATATGGATAAAGTGTAGCGGCGTTAATCTTAACATCGCCAGACTTAACAGCGTCCATGTAGCGAGAGAATCCCTCGTAATCATGACGTGCAAATGCGCTACCGTAGTTAGACATTGCGTTAGATGTAACAGCCTTATAGTCAATGTCAGTCCACTTGTTAGCAGACATCTTGACCTCGGTTACGTCAATGTACTTACGAAGTGCAGAGAGTGTCTTACGATACTCTCGTGGCGTGGTGTTAAACGCCTTAACGAAGCGGTGTGCAAGTGCGATGGTATGCTCACTTGATGCGTTGATGGATGGCATCCACTTTGCAAGAAGTGAGACGCTCTCGTGCTTGTCCATATGACGCTTGTCAGATACAAGCTGCATTTTGACAAACTCAATCATGTCTGTCTCAACAGGAGTATCAAAGAGTACGAACAGGTCGTCGTAACGACCGAACTCAACGATGTTCTTGAAGTTCGCGACTACAACTTCTGGATAAAGAAGTGCAAGCTCGCGAAGCATAAATCTTCCGACAGCTCGCTCGCCAAGACCACCGCGAACGTCACGACCATAGAAAGCCATTTTAGTGGCAAGGTCAGCGTTCTCACGAAATGCAGCGTCAAACTTGTCGATGACGTCGGTTGGACGAGTGCGCAAAGCGCCCAGAACCGCAAACAGGTTAAGGAGCTTGTCTCCTGTAGTGGAGAGTGCTCGACCACCATTCTCGGTTAGCGTTACGCTCGTCTCAATTGCAAGGTCGTCCATAAAGCTCATAGTTAATCCTTTCTAGGCGCAAACGTGTTTGATTAAAAGTCAAATGTTAGTTAAATAATTGCTGTGTGCGCCTACTATGTTTTTAAGTCTAATCTAGCTGAATCTAAAAGTCAAGAGAAATCTTAAACTTTTTTTCATTAGCCACATTAGTAAAAACGTATCCGTTTTGAATACGCCTTTAATAATATGGCGGGGACTGGAAGAATTGAACTTCCATATTTGGTTTAACAGACCAATGTTCTACCATTGAACTAAGCCCCCGTACATGAGTAATGCGCTCGTACGCGGCTACCGAGGTTTCGTCTTTTGAACATCCGTTCCCGCTACTTCCGTCGATATGGTCTTTGCCGTACCGCCTACGAGCCGTTGGCTTTGGTGGGGCGATTCGAACACCCGTGGGGAGCTACCCCTCAGCTGCAATGCAGCTTAACCCTACCTTCGAGTATCACCGTTGCACATTACTCATTCGATTCATATACTTTTTGCGTTAGCTAAACGCTCAGCATTTCACGTTATCACCGTCACAAGTTTTACGACATTGCTAAGTCGGCTAATTTACTAGGGTGGAAGGGCGTTGAGTCGAACAACGTTACAAGTCGTATAAGTCTTGCTTACTGCCGAGACCCTCCCGTTCTGGTGGAGATAGAGAGATTCGAACTCTCGACATCTGCCTCGCAAGGGCAGCGCTCTCCCAACTGAGCTATATCCCCGTTCTGGTGCACGCTAAAGGATTCGAACCTCTGAACCTAAAAAGGAGCGGATTTACAGTCCGCCGCAGTTGACCGCTTTGCTAAACGTGCAAGTTTGAACAGGCAGACCGCTGTAGCGATTAAATCTGCCTGTTCGTGAGCATGGCAATTTCCGCTTTGCCATCAGCACACTTACTCGTGGATGCTCAACCACGGAAGCTCCAATATACTATAACATAGATATTTCTCTATGTCAATAGTTATTTTGAAAAAAGTTGAATCTTTTTTTTTTCGTCTAAAATGTTGCAGACACATCATCTGGAACGTCATCCCAAGAATAAAATCGCTTCACCTTATAAGGATGCGTTGTCTCAACGTCTTCGATAGTCATTGTTTGTTGACGTGTGAAATGAGGGTCTTCGTCATGGCTATAAAATAGTAAAAGAGGTACAAGAGACGTGTCTTTTAGGTTTTGAATTGCATAGATTTTTACAAAATCGCCGCACCATATGCCGTTTACTTGTACTTTTGCTTGTTTATCCATGATACACCTTCCCTTTTTTTTTCGTTTATGGCGGGCTGTCGGGGGGGGTGGGGTTCGAACCTTGGATTTTGGGATTAAAAGTCCTCTGCTCCGCCAACTAAGCTATATCTACATATTTGAGGACGGTTAGTATTCTGAGTTTGCCGAAGCAGTGCTTTACCCCTAACCGTCCCTAGAGCTGTAGTAATTTCGGCTTACTACGCGCCACACTTATCGCAGATGCTCAACTGCGTAAGCTACAAAATAACTTAACACACAAAGTATTCGGTTGTCAAACTAAAATCAGTCTAGTGTACGTACTTTCTCATGTCAAGCGTTTCGTGCAAATCAGTGGCTTCATTCCAATAAGCCGTCACAATTTCTCCACAATTGAAGTCGATTACGAAGCAAAGATTGCATTTCTTAATCTCGCCATCAATCATGACGTCTTCAACAGTGGTGTAATCGCGAAGCAATGCACGATGCCATTTACAATTACCGCGAAGATACGAAAACTCAATGAAGGAAATCTTTGCATGAGCAATCGTCTTTGCAATAACAATAGTTGGCACGTTGAGGTTCTCACGACGCATTTTCTTGACAAGGTGCCTGGAATACTTAATATTTCCAGAATGCACAAGCTCGACAAGGTCTGCCGCTTTTGCTGAAATGAACTCATCGCCGAATCGGTTAGCCATACGCTTAATCTGGTTCCTGTTACTGCGGTCAGTACCAATCTTGAAGTTACCGTTAAGCATTTGCGCGTCCTTTCATTCGGCGTTAAATTGTATGATGCCATCATATCAAAAGGCACGCCGATTACTATCGACGCGCCCAAAATTCACAGATTGTACACAAATCTTATTTAATTCCGCAGCCGAGTTTCGCGAGCTTATCGGCGCGGTTGTGGTTTTCTTTACCGCTGTGAGTTTTAGCATGCCAGAAACTAATGTTGATTGATTCTATAAACGAACCCATTTCGGCAGCATAATAAGCTAAAAATCCATTCTTAGGTTTCAGCTCACCAGTTGCATACTGCTTTATGCCTTCATAATCATACATGATTATGAGGTCACGGCATTCAAACTCTAACGCCATGCGAGCAGCAACTAAGGCTGCTTGTAACTCACCAACCACGCTTTTTAATTCATTGTTGGCAATAATGACGTAGCCGTTTCGCTCAATCCGCAACCCGTTGTAATCAAACACAACACCATATCCAGCGCAACCATTTCTGCGGTTATAAGAGCCGTCAACAGCGGCAATTGCTCTGGTATCACTAGGCATTATCTTGAATAGACCTCGATTTCAAAGTTCTTCCAACGTAACCTCTCACGCTCGTCTGAATACGCATGAAATACCTTTTCATAATCTTCGCGCCACGCCATATAGCGTTTAATAAGAGTTTCGTTTCCAGCGACTCTTGGTGGCGTTGGAATTGGAGCTTGCAGACCGCCATCGCGAGTTTCCATCACATTAACTTCCTGGAATGTGCCTTCAAACAGCTTTGCAAACTCCTTTGCGCGAGGGTAAACGTCGTTCCAAATAATGTCATAGATTTTCATTAGCTTGCGCAAATCCTTGTCCTCAAGATGGTCAAGACCATTACGCTCGCGTAAATCTGCGGCAGTTGCCGTACCACACTCATATCTCATAAGTTCCTTTCTAGTTTGTAGGTATGTACATTTTACCAGAAAAGTCCACTAAAAATCAACGGCTATTCACCCGTTTCGTATATTTGCGTGGCTTAGAATCGATTTTGTACTCGGTTTGGGCACGCAAAAAAACTCTCTAACCGTCAAGTTAGAGAGTTTCGCGTTATTTCTCAATGAGATATGTGTCATGCTGTCTTTTTAGAGCTTTTCGTACTCTTTCTCTTGCAAGTCGTGCTTGCCTTCGCTTTCGTAGTTGCTCTAACTTTTCGAGTCCTCTTTTGAACAGTTTGTGTTCCGTTTTGGAGACGTTCCCACTCTTCGTCACTTTCTTCAAACGCTCCTTTCTTGAGCTGCGAGAGTTTTAATCCAGCTTGACGAGCACGTTTCTTTTTCTTAATAAGAATACGGAGGTTTTCAATTCCGCGAATCGTGTTACCAGCCTTGTAGATTTCAACCTCGTCTTTGGTAAACATAGAATCGTTTTTCTTAACGAATCTGTAAAGTTCCTTGCGCTGAGATAGTGGAAGTGACTCTAATAAGGTCATCAAATCTTCTTTTTCAGCGTCAGTGGTTTTAGATTTTCCATTGAACAGACTCTTAATAGCCGACTGATTGTAAACACCCATTACTTACCCTTTCTAAACGAGTAAGTTGCAGCCGACATCTTACTCAAAGTGTGATATTTCAATAATACATAATCATTTAGAATTGCCTTGCTTTCCGCATCCAGCGGTTTACTCAAATCAATTTTGTTCTTGTGACAATACTTGGTAAATTCCTTGTATGGGTCAAATCGACGTTCGTAGTCGGTTATTACCCATCGCCACTCAGAGAGCGTATCAGCATCGCCCGCTAACAAAAGTTTGTCTTTGAATGGATAATGCAATACTGGCGTATAAGCCGTGAGCGATACAACTGTTCCAAGTTCGTTTTTACCAGACACGGTTAATGTCACATCTAATTCGTCCAACTCGTTCAGAAAGTTGTCGAACTTTCTTCCGAGGTTCATACGCATTATTTCGTATAACCTCGCAAATTAGCGTCCATAGGAAGTCGCGTCAGTGACCTATAAGATTCAACATCAGTTCCACCAGAAATGTGTCTAAACTCTGAACCTTTAAACACGTCGTCTCGGTGGCGCAACTTGTTATTAAACCAACGCTTGATAGCCTTCTTTCGCTTACTCAGTGTATGTGAGTTTTGAGTTGCGATTACACCTGTCTTACGATAGCTTCTTGACATAATTACTCCAAACAATATTCCTTAGTATGTTTCTTGTCGATTGGTTCAAAACACACCAAATCTTCGCGTTCTTTTGGTAGAGGAATTTTTTGCAGTTCGCCACGGTCAATCGCATCAATATCAAAATCTTCGTAAGCAACTATGAATCTGCAACCACTCTTGAGGAGTCTTAGTCCGTGGTCGTATTGTGTAAACGTTGGTTCGTTTGATGACGCCTTACATTCAATCGCAAGGAACTTTCCATCAGTGTCAACTGAGACTATATCTGGCACGCCACTGTTTGTATGACCTTCGGCATAATTGTTTATGAAGTATCTGCCGCGAGCGTTTAATTGACGTTCAACTGCGGAAACTACTCTGCCTTCTCTTGTCATTATACAGTCTCCTATCAATGATTGTCAAGTTGCGGTTACTTGTATTGCTTTACAAGATGCAGTGCTTCGGTTTGCGCTTCATCGAGATTTGCAAACGCATTCTGACTTCGATAAATGGCGGATGGAGTTTCATATGCTACGAGAAAATATCGCGTAACCATAGCAACGGTGCCGTCTGGAAGGTCGATATTAAACGTTGTCCTTGTCTCGCGCTCTGGGTTTGTTACCTTAATATCAACATCCTCCAAAGCCTTCTTCAAGCTAAATCGCTTCTTAGACTGGCGAACCACCATATGCGCTGGGTTCGATGGGTCAATGACGGTTACATGACAATGTTCGTCAATAGTTACATTACCACCGCCAGCCTTAGCCGTCCAAACGCCCATACCATTATCATCGTACTTTAGTTTAATGTTCTCCATATGTATTTCCTTTCAAGATATTAGATAGAACATCTTAAACGTAACTAAAAATTGCAGAGTAGAGTGATTTAAGCTCCTCAACGGAGAGTTGTTTCTTTGACTTAGCAGATGTAGCTTTGTTGCCAAGCTCGTTAAACAATACCTGGGTTAAATAGCCGTCCTCGGAAAGTTTCGCAGAGATTTTCCACCTTGCGAGCATATTTTCCGCCCATGCGAGATAAGCATCCATGTCCAAATCGTCCAAGTTGAACGCTTTGAGTTCGGCTGCCATATTGAGAAGCCTTCCCTTGCTGCCTTCTGGAACGTTCGCCAATTTACCGAACGTCCAAGATTTCATTTCCGCGCGTTCGGTTCTGCCAAATCTGTGAATAAGACAGACTGAGTATTTTTCACGCTTGCCAACCTTATTCTTAGCTTGATTATAGGCTTCCTTAGTAATTGCGCCCCACTCCATTGGTACAAAAGAATCCTCGTCGTATTTTGTTTCGGCTGAGTGCTTAACAGCAAACGCAACATCCGAAATATCTGGAAAATTCCTATACTTGAACGTAACATCTGACTTTTTGCAGAGTTCCTCGAAATTACACCCTGGTGTAAAGTTCTCAATGAGTCTTTCAAACTCTGCGTTTGTGAGAGACGCATAGTTCTCTTGGTCAAGTTGATAACCGTCTTTAGTTAGGACAACCCTGCCAACTCTGGGTGCTTCTTTCATGTCTACCCAGAGCTTACGAACAGATGTTCCAGAGAAGATGTAACACCATGCGATTGGTGTAGATTCTTGCTTAACCTCGTTGAGGATTTTAAGCATTCTTTCACGGTCATATGGTTTATTGTTCCAGTCAGCATCGTTAACCATGTAGCGAATGACCGCATTGCCAACAGCCAATGGATACGTAATTTTGTGACCGTGGTCTATGTCGTTATAGACGAGTTTACCAGCGGAGCGCATTTCGCCGCGTAGGTCGTTAATAGTATATGAGCCATCACGCTGCTTATATAGTTCCATTCGATTAGACACGTCTCGGTTAATAAAACGGTCAACATACTCTGGGTCTACAGGAATACCATAATCCTCGACAAACTTGTCAAGAACTAAACGTGCTGTTTCTTTACTGATATTTGTGATGTAGATACCATCGGTGTTTGTCGATACGACATACGCGCCAGCATGAACCATACGCTGAGCAAGCGTCCAAATTGCCATGTTGCCAATGAGACGCATAGACAAGATTTTGTTGTCGAGTGGCAATAGCGCGTTCTTCTTATGAGTATTTGCTGCGCCAGAACCAGCATTAAGTTGTAGCTTCAAGCCTAGCTGGTTGTTGGAGAGTCGATACTCATGCTCAGTCCACTTACTCACGTCCTCATGCTTCTTTAGCTCGGCTTTTACGCCAACACGAGTATCGTAAATGATTCTATAGCGGTCTTTGCCGTCGGGAGTAATAAATGTTTGGCGCTTGAGCAGTAGATACGGATAAAACGAGGTGTAGTCCAGGTGAATCACGTTATTGAGGTCAAGCGTTGGGACGTGCTTGAGTTTGTCAGTCTTTGTTGGCTTCTTACACGCCATACTCCACGCAGTAACCTGCTCTGGAGTAAGTTCGTGCAATCCCGTCCAAACAGAGCCATGAGCGCCGCCCGTAGACACGGTAATATATGAGTCAATGGGTACGTATTCATCACCGACTTTGTGATAATACGGAATATTGCAAATCGTACCCTTAGAGGACACATTTGCTTTAATTGCGCCATATTTTGCAGATTTTAGGTCTGATAGAGACGAAGTGTTTTTCCCACGCCAGTATTCAAAGAACCTAATAAATTGTGGGTGAACATACTCCTCGTGCTCCTTAATGTATTCGAGGAAGTCAACCATCTTATAGAGTTGATTGCCATCTTCGTCAAACTCTCCCTTTGCTGGAACAGGGAAGTTATATTCAGTTTCAGCGTTATCAACTGGTCGAAGTTTCTTTTCGCCAATCAGCGTGGTTGCAGTAAGCTGAGCTTCCGTGCAATCACGCTCAAGTGGAGCACGCGAATTGTACAATGTAGAAATATCAGCCGCTCGTGCAGATGTATACGGGAATTGTTCACGAACGTTGTCACGAACGTTAATTTTGTCCTGTACATCGTCTGTACGATACTCAAATGCCGTACTTACGACGTCGTGCAAGTTGTATGCAACGAATCCCTTTAGTTCATCATCTGGGATAACCTGGTCTGGATTTGAATCGCTAACGAGGTCGTCTACGACAATATCTGCACCTTGACGCGCTTCCTGCAATTTCAAAGCTGGCGGGAATTGACCCTCGGTACCATCTTCGCCAACTCGCTGCATTTTTGCAATGTCGATGTGTCCATCTGCCCAAATAGCCATGTTATAGGCATATTTGTAGTTACGCTTATTCAGTCCAATAGTCTTCTCAAGATATTCTGGAAGCTGCCAGTCCGCGCCTTCAAAGTTGATGATAACGTCTGAAATGGTACGAATATTTAGAGGAGTAATTTCTGGTTTCTCAACGCACCAACGATAGATTGCAATGAGTACCAGAAGGTCGTATTGACTTCCATTCCAACTTACATACTCGGTGAACCCCGTTTCGTCGTCAGTTGGTAGAGCTTCACAGTTAATCACGCTACTAAGAGCGCGCATGAATTCAAATTTATTTTGTTTCGTGAATCGTTCAAGTTTGATGACTGGGTTTTTAACAGCGGCGCGCTCAAAGTGGTCTTCAACGTCAAGATAAGACTTAAACTGGCGTTTAAGCTCATCATCAGAAATGTGGTCGTAGGTGTCGTTACCAAAGAACCACAATGTAGCTACATCGCCACAAAGAAACGCGGTTGTAAAGACAGATGGAAGACACTCGATATCGTATACACAGTGTCTCGCATTAGCTTTGTAACTAAAGTCAACGGTTATTGTATCATCAGTTCCCAATCGAACCCCCAATCATATTTGTCGTAAAAATTACATTAGCCTAGTGGATGATTTCCGCGCAAGGCGTTCATATTTTGCACACAAAAAAGTTAACCTTAGTTAACTTTTCTCGGCAGCAGTTAAGAACCAGAGCTTAATCGCCCTGGTTCTTAGAATGTTTACTTACGCTTGACCGTAATGACAATCTCGTCATCATTCTCGTCAAACGACTTGAGCAGCTTAGTAATCTGCTCAACGGTCGCTTGCTCGATGGTATGGCTTGCGCTAATCACGGTCGTAGTGTTTCCGTCTTCCTCAATCTCTGGGAAGTCAGAATATTTGAAGGTAATATCAGCCATTAGCCAACCTCGATGATGTCCATGAGGGAGTTGTGCCTATCCTTAGTACCAACGGTTGCAACGCCAGCCATACCGATAATGTTTGCAAGAGTGTCTACTTGAATCTGACGTACTTGCTTGTCATTGCCCATATAGCCACGCAGCTTGTTAATAAGCTCTGCGTGAGCGTCATCGTTTGGAACACGAATACCGAAGGAAATTACACGACCAAATGAAATTGCTCGATTACCAAGCTGAACAAATGCAAAGAGTGTAGTTGCACCCTCGTCAATCTCGCCGTAAGCCACCCAAGGCTGGCGATTAAGAGTGTCATAATCAAGAACTGGCTTGTCCCAGTTTACAGAGTCCTCTGCGTAATACTCCTTGTCGCGCTCCTCAACAGACTTACGCTCAGCGGCGCGGTCAGCTTTCTCTTTAAGTCTAAATGCCTGTGCCATTATGCTCGCTCTCCAATCAGAATGACGACTTCTCCGTTTGCACAAGTCATCATGACTCGCTTACAAACCTTAATTGGTGGGATGGTACCGCTCTGGTAGGTACTGTACACAATACCCTCATTGAGTGTTGCGTCTGCAAGAGGTGGTACCTCGGTATCGCCATAGACGCTACCGTCCTCGCGAAGTGCGACACAGCCGTTGAGTCGGCATAAGAGCTTGAGACCATTATCCTGGTCTACAAAAGTGACGGTTAGGCTATCATTTCCACGCTTGCTCTCTTGCTTTGCGTTGGTGAGCTTGAGCTTACCCGCCTTAATCCTATCAAGGAGCCTATCCTCAAAATTATACTGTAGCACGTTTATTCCTTTCTACTAGATTACGTGCAATTATTGATATCATACCACCTATCTGATATACTTGTCAACATAGCAATTAGTTTTAGGAGGTGATATTTAGTGAATCTCAAAGAGAACTATATCAAAATTCGCCAATGGTTTCAACCATACTATAAACCGCGTCCAGATGGATATATTGAACCAGAGTTAGACGAGGTTAACTCTGAGGATAAACAAGCTGAAGAATTTAAATCCGTGAACGGCGACAAGGCTCTTAAAGTTAAAGTTTTAACCAACAAGAATCCACTCACGCAGGTTGTTAATTCGAAGCATAAGCCTACAAGTGGTAACATTATCTACTTCTACCACGACGACAAAATCTTACAAGTATTTGCGCGATTTGAGCAAGGTCAAGGTTTTGCTCACCAGGAGCGTGACAATGCGGCTCGTAAGGAGTTAGACCCGCTTATTTATCCAACTGACAGACAATATGACCGAGCACATCTCATTCCCATTGGTTATCACGGTTCCGAAAACGATAAACGTTTGCTCATCGGCTGGGACGGCAATCAAAACAAGAAAGAGCAGCACGACTTTGAAATTAAAGTCAAGCAGCTCAATAAAAAGTACCCTATTTACTGGCTAACGTCTGTGTGCAAAGTTCCAGGCGGTCTTAAATGGAGTTATCGTATTTGGAACGCCACAAATCCAGACCAGCCGAAATTGGTTGCTAAAGAGGACATGGTGATGGATTGTAAATATGTTTGGCGTTAAATATGTAGGAATTGTGAAGCCGTTTTGAGCTATCCTACGTGGCTCCGTATAATGTAGTAAGTACAATCCACAAATGAAAGGAAATTACCAATGGATGCTGTAAAAGACGCACGCGTTAAAGAACTTATCGAAAAGGCTCTTAATGGTGATGAAGCCGCGCCACATCTTGATGACTGTAACTATGAGACTTATAAGGGCTATGTCATCATTCCAGATGAGGAAAATACACTCAATAGCCGAGAGGAAGTTGACGAGCTGTTAGGACTTCTTTTCCCAAGCCTTTACAAGATTGCTTAATCGCCTAAGAACTACTAAAATAATAGCTACCTTTCTGTTAGGCGCCGTTCAATTTATGGGCGGCGCTATTTTTGTATATGATATACTATAGCTATTGTATCGGCTAACTTTAGTTAGGAGTTATTATATGAATGGTAAAGAGCTTGGACTTGTGCTCAACGAAGCGCAAGCTAAGAACACCGCCGCACACCACTATGCAAGAGAGTGTGCTCGAAACGCCCGTACTGCGAAATACGCTCTAAACGCTGCTTTAGAGCATGATGTAAACGTCTCACAAGACGTCGCAGAGCTTTACAATTCCATTACAGAGATTCGCGAGCTTAGTGAACAGCTTGAGGAAATTCAGAAATGGGCAGATGACCGAGCTACGCACTCTGGCTCTCTCGATGTACAGGGTGCCCTCCACAGAGCAAACACTACTCAAAATAAAGCACTACAAATGTGGAATACGGCAAGCTGGGCGATTAAGTCAATTCGTGGAAAACTGAAAGATTCCGAGGTTGCCAATAAGTATGAAATTGTGCTTCCAGAGACACTTAATGATATTCGAGATAATGCGGCATTTGCGTCAGACATTGCTTCTTTCATCAACGAGTCTGTTTCAAACCGCCAAAAGCGTCTCGATGAGTATGAGATTCCTGGAACGTTCTCACAACTAAACGAGATTTGTCGTTTCCACAGCGATATTACTACAGTTACAAAATTCGCCGTTGTTGCGCTCGATTGGGTTCGCGAGCGATTTGATAGAGACCTTAAAGCTCGTGGCGAGGAGCTGATTGCCAATCTCAGAGACCCAGAGAAACAGCTGAAGTACTTGAATCGCTACATTGAGGATATGGGTGATTACATTACTGGTCGTGCAATCACAATCATCGGCGAGGGAATTTCACAAGCAATCAATCAAAATGTTGGTGATGTATTTACATTCTCCCGTGAGTGCAGTGACAAAATTCCTCAAATGCTGTCAGACCCAGCTGGTAATCAAATGCAGTCTGCGATGGCTAAGGCTCTGAGGGGTGCTAAAAACCTTCAAGGTTTACCAGAGATTTTCGAGCAGGTATTCGGTATTCCTTGCGTTCTTGCATAATTACAGATAACAAAAAAATACCCCGCAATTTTGCGGGGTATTTTATTAGTTCTTATAGTTTACGATTAGTTAGCACCATCGTAAATTGCAACCTCGGACTCCTCAATTCCACGAGGGGTTGCCTTGCCGCCCTCTTGAATCATCTTAATAAGAGCCTGCATAGCTTCCTCACGAGAGCCATACTCACCGTCATAACCATAAGAGGTACGGAAAACCTCGTTGGTGTCTGGGTTCCAAGCGGAGAGAATGTGCTTGTAACCACGGGGCTTTGGAGTGTCTGGAACTGGTGCGGGAGCTGGGGTAGCTGCATGAGACTCGGCAGGTGCGTCCTGTGCTTCCTCGTACTCGTACTCATACTCCTGCTTCTGTGGAGCTGCTGGCTGTTCAGTTACAGCTGGCTTCTCCTCTGGCTTAGTCTCCTCGACCTTCTCCTCTGGCTTAGTCTCCTCGACCTTCTCCTCTGGCTTAGGCTCCTCAACCTTTGGCTGAGTAATGGCTGGAGTAGATGGCTGGGCAGGAGCAGGAGCTGGAGCTGGCTGGTTGATTGCTACGATACCAGCAGCAGCACCGCCAGCAACGGCAACAGTTGCAACTGCCATACCGACCTTCTGAGCGACTGGGGCAGCCTTAATTGCAGCTGCAACCTTAGAAACTCCCATGCGCTGAGCAAATGCGCTATCGGCTTCAAGTGCCTTTCCGCTAAGTGCCTGTTTCTTACCGAAAATCTGGCGAATTACTCCTGTAATATTGTTAATCTTATAAATCCTCATAACAACTTCCTTTCTGTTCTGTGTTTCGTTGTTAAGTATATTATTGCACGCTGAAATCTTAATTACAAGTGAGATTAGCTATCTTCACAATTTCTACACAATTAGCCATCACTGTACATAATCAGTTAGCAATATAAAATAACTATGTAAAAAGTTAGCCTTAGTTAACTTTTATTGTACCACATTAGACTGGGCGATTTACCCAGTCTTTATACGCCTAATCCTTTACAAAGCCAAAGCCCTTCATAACCGCGTCAATGAGTTCCTCAGTCCAAACAACGTTATCTCGAATCTCACCATCGGAATCGCAAACGCGCTCCACGAGTTCATCATCGCATTTGAGATTGTCATAAGTATCAAGATACTTATTGAAGAAATCTGTTGCGGAATAATTGTCGTTTCTCCCGACCGTTACATCGCCTGGCTCGTCACCGTAGCCATCTTCCCAACTGTAATTTTCAATACCGTAGTCAAAAAGCGACATCATGAGACTATCGGCATCAAAGTAGCCGTAATTTATATACTCGTCTTCACTAATATGTTTAGCACAAGCATCATACAAATCTCGATGATATGTCAATACCTTAAATACGTCGTCTCCGCAACAACCAAGAACCGTCACATTGAGTTTATCGGGGAGTTCAATGCACTCGTGACCGCGAATGACCTCATAAGTACGGTAATTGAGACTACAATATGCCTTAGTATCTTTGAACGCCTTGTCAAGGTCAACCTTAGAATAATTGTCGTGCATAGTAACAGATACATTACCGAACAGCCTAATGACCTGCGGCAGACGCGCTAAAATATCACCTTCATTAAGCATAGTTGGTGAAGTCGTCTGAACACTAAACTCTGAAACGACCTTATAACCACCATCAATTCGTTCAATATTTGTAGTTACTAATGCATCAACGAGTGTGAAGTTGATGTATAGGACGTTTGTATGGTTAAACGTATCGTAAACATAATTCTCGCCACAAATAATTCTCATGCAAGCAACTTCTTTAGGGTCAATATAGCAGCTGACTAATGGGTCACGTAAGGCGGACTCCATGCAAGATACGCTCGGTTTACCACAGCACTCGCCGATGGCTCCATCGCCACTATGGGTATTTCTGTATTCGTCTGTAACGCGTAACTCAGAATATAGCTTAATATCAAACATTTGCTCGTAAATAAATTTAGACATAATTGTTTCCTTTCGTTTACGCTCAGTATACACGACCGATATAAGCGTGTCAACAATTTTTTTTCTTAAAAAGTTAGACTAGGTTAACTTTTATAGGTATAAGAAAGAATCCTCTAGATACTCACTAGAGGATTCAATCTTAAAGTCGTTCTGCAAGTTGTGTGTATGGAAATGCTGGAGTAGGCAAAACTACCTTTGCTAAACGACTGTAACCGCGTATAATTATACCACAAACAGAACCTATTTATACCGAGAATTTCGATTTTTTAAAGTTAGCCTTGGTTAACTTTTTATCGGTATATGAGAAAACCCTCTAGGCATGAACCTAGAGGGTTAAATCTTGTATAGAGTATATTACTCGTCAGACTTACGCTTAATTCCGAAGAAAGCAAGAATTGAAGTCATGATTGCCGCAATACCGCCGACCACTGGAGCAGTGGTAGTTGCATCGCCCGTCTTAGGAACTGGCTTAGCAGCTGGCTTCTGTGGCTCAGGTGTTGGGGCTGGGTCAGCTTCAAATACCCACTCACCCGCGAACTCGCCATCTTTCTTATCAATGGTCAGCTCTGGTGGGAACTCCTTGAACTTCCAGGTACCACCGTCAACCTTAACCTCAGTCTTGGACGGTTTATTGGACTTAACCTTAGAGCCTGTGACATAAGTCTTATCGTCCTTTGGCAGAAGGCCAGTTACCTCTTTTGGAAGCTCCTTGCCAGGAGTACCGCTGGTAAACTTGTAAGTTACCTTATACTCACGCTGCTTTGGAGTCCACTCGCCAGTAAACTTAATACCCTCACGCTCAATGGTCTTCTTTGGTGAATCCCACTTATTGAACGTCCAGTCAATATCAAGCTCTGGGTCATACACTGGGTCGTTAGGAATCTTCTGAGCATCAACTGGAGTCTTAGTGATATAAGTCTTATCATCCTTTGGCAGCTTATCCTTAACAACCTTTGGAAGCTCTCGCTTAGGGTCAGTAGACTTAAACTCATAGCCTACTGGATAAGTGTTAGGAGTAAACTCCCACGTACCAACGAACTTAATGTCAGACTTCTCAACAGTCTGCTTGTCATGGTCATAAGACTTAAACGTCCAAGTACCGTCGTTGCCCTCATCCTTAACAGTCTTCTCGAACTCAGACTTAGCTGGAACCTCTGTGCCCTTAGTGTACTTAGCTGGGTCAGTTGGCGTCATATCGACAATAGACTTAGGAAGCTGCTTATCTGGCGTACCGCTCACAAACTCATAGGTTGCCTTGTGTGAATAGCCCATAAACTTCCAAGTGCCTGTGAACAGGTTATCGTCGCTGTGGTCAACAGTAATGTTGTCCTTATCCCAACCAATGAACTCCCAGACACCATCACGCTCAGTATCAACAAACTGCTTCTTAGAAGCGTCTGCGTAATCAGTACCATCGGCAGGTTTCTTATCGGCAGGAACCTCAAAACCGTCAGCGGTAATTACCTCGTTAGGCTTGTACTGATTCTCAACACTTGCAGGAGTAATGTCCTTGATACCCTGTGGAAGCTCGGAGCCGTCCTCAGCAACAAACTTGTGCTGTTTACCAAACTTATACTCGGAATAAGACCACTTGAGGGTAAAGGTTACGTCGCCATGGTCAACAGTAACATCGTGCTTATCCCATGCAGGCTCTGCCGTCCAGACACCCATGCCGTCATTAGAGCGGAACTGGGTCTTACCCTCTTGATAGAGTTTGTCGCTCGCATCGACCTTGTTAGCTGCTGGAACCTCAAAGGTATCAGCATTAAGAACGGTTCCATCCTCATAGCCACTTGAAGATGCTGGAGTAATCGCGGTTAAATCAGATGGAAGTGGTGTACCGTCAACAGACTCAAACTTATGATTCTTAGCATAAGAGTTAGCCTGGTATGTCCAACCACGAACAAAGTGAGTATCTGCGTGGTCAACAACTACGTTGCTCTTATCCCAAACATCGTCAGCAGTCCAGACACCATGCTCATCAAGATACTGAACCTTGCTTGCATCGTAGAGCGGATTAGTTGAAGGAACAACATGGTCTGCTGGAATCTGGAAATCGTCAGCATTGATAGTGTCACCATCATGATACTGGTCGTTCACAGTTGCAGGAGTGAGAGCTGTAATACCTGCTGGAAGCGCCTTGTCGGTATTACTCTTAAACTCGTGAGACTTACCCCAAAGGTTCTCGTGATACTCCCAAGTACCCGTGTGAAGGACATCTGCGCGGTTGATAGTTGCGCTTGGAATATCCCAACTAATAAAGTCAGCATAGCCATGTGGCAGCTTAACTTGAGTCTTGGTTGCGTCGTAACCCTTATCGGTTGGCTGCATAACATTCTCAGCAGCAGGTGCTAGAGGATTAGCAGCGGTTACGTTAGTACCGTCAACCAAGTCACCAACACGCGCTGGAAGCGTAGCGTTAACCTCGGCGGGTACTGCGCTACCATCGCTCATAACATACTTATATGTCTGAGCATAAGCGTTAGGGGTAAATGCCCAAGTACCGATAAAGTGACCATTCTTCTTATCGAGTGTCTCATTCGCTTTGTCCCAAGACTTGAACGACCAAACGCCGTTCTTAGCATCGTCTTTGACCTGTACCTTGCTTGCATCATAACCCTTATAGGAGGTATCTGGCTTAGAAGCATCTGGAACGGTAAAGAGATTAGGTGTAACAGTCGTGCCTGGGGTAATATCCTCAGTTGTTCCTGGTGTAAGTGTGGTAACGTCGCCTGGAAGCTGTGAGCCGTCCTCGGCAACAAATTCGTGGTCAAACTTATAAGTTGGTTGAGTACGAGTTACGTTTGACTTAGATGGAACGTCGTCGGTATGAACGGTTGCCTGGTTATTGATAATGCTTGTGTCAGCACTTAGGTCAGTTGCAAGCGTATCGGTCTCAAAAATGACCTTAACCTGTTTATGACCAAGCTGCGACTTATCAATGTTAACCTTGAGCTTTTGTCCAGTGGAATCAATGGTGTACTTATTTGCTGGTAACTTTCTCCAATCAGCTGGCGATGGGTCAGCATCCTCAGAGTCGGTTACGTATACACCCTTAACAGTTACGTTCTTGAGACGGTTGTCAAGCAAGTCCTCGATGGAGAACTCATCAATATCGTCAATAACGTCAGTGCCGACTTTTGGAATTGTTGACTGAATGGTGTAAACCAACTTACCGTCTTGGTATGATGCAATACGTGTTTTATCAACCTTCTTAACTGGGTCAACTGCTGGATGCTCAACGTAAACACCGAAGTCAGTACCAGACGCGTCAGCGGAACCAGAAACAAAAGTTAGTGAGTTACTGCGGGAACGAATAGTGGTGCCCGTGGTGTTATACATCCAATCCATGCTGTTACCGCCAATAGAGTTGGCTGGTGGATTGATAACCATAGTTCCGTTGTTATCGCTTGGACGTGTAAGTCGAGCTGCAAAATTACGATTGAAAATAATCTTAGCAGCCTGTGCATCGGCGTTTGGAAGCTCAAACAACTCATTCTGTCCAGCGCCGTCTCCCTTAGCTTTATTAACATAGCTAATAACATCAAGGTCACCAACAGGAACGACGAGCTTCATATCAGCTTGTGTACCATCAGCATACTCAATGGTGTAGGTGACATCAGCTCGCATGGTGTACCATGAATTCAGAATGTTCTGCTTTGAACCGTTAGTCGGATGGACATATGGCGCCGCATTAGGTTCGCCAGTATAGAAGTTATGGTTGCTGAACTGAACAACGCCGTTTTCGCCAGCTGCGTTATCAAGCTCCGCGAACATAACCTCGTCCTCAGCTTTACTCATACGTCTCTCGCGAGTACTTGTTGAAGCGTAGCTTGTACCTGAGTAGTCGATAGCGTCGTAGTAAACACGATTGACCTTCATGCGAACATTGGTTTGCCTACCGAAGTAATATCCAGTGTTCTTAAACAGAATCTCAACTGGATTGTCAATCACGATGTGGTCTTTAGACTTATCAATCTGACTCGAGAACTGAATAATACTTGTTGGTGCCCATCCGTTACCTGGTTGACTAAAATACGCCGAAGAATCAAACGTGTTAATCTGCGTAGTCGGGTCTTTATGAACGACCTCGTAGTCATTCATATTCAGATTAAGTTTTTGGAGCTTTAGCTTAGCCAAGTCAACATTAGTTGTCTTAATCTGAGCCGTGGTTGGCGTTTCTGCATAGGCAGATTTGACTATGCCAGACACATTTGACAAAAGCGTAGCTGCCATGAGACCCGCGACAATCGCACGTCTACCAGGACTGTTGTAACGTTTGTCCATATATTCCTTTCTATTTGTGAACAATTACTGCCAATCTATGATTATACCGCATAACAAAATATTTAGCAATCTGAACATTTCTCGCGCCGAAAACACGCGGCTAATTTACCAGCGGAAACGCTGTACGCCGCCGTGTAACAAATTATGCGAGGTAGTTGTATTGCAGATGACTATTTACTCGGGTAATGTCGTATACGTGGCTTAAAATTGCTCTCAGACGGTCAATTTTTCAAATGCCGCGTCTAAATATGTGATATACTGGCTTTGTTGTTAATCCAGTCTATAGATTGAGAGGATTATTATGGATTATGATGAGCTTGTAAGTGATATTGTTAAACAGGTTCATGTTCGTTATGAGGACTATGTTGATTATCAAAAGTCAAATGGTCTGGACGTTGAGCCATTTGACGCAATGGCTGAACAACTGCTTGAAGATGAAGTATCTAACAGTATCATTTATTACAACCAAATGTGGACAATCATCGAGCACACTTGTGATGATGTGAACGAACTTTTTGATACTGGATTCGCGACGTTTGATGAAACTTCACCTTACAGAGCATTCTGTAATGATTGCGCAAACATACTATACCTTTAATAATTGATGGGAGTAAACAAATATGTCGGATTATTATAAATTGGCGGATAAAGTAGTTGAACGCGCTAAAGAACTCTATTACGAGTCTGATGAGGACAGAAGTTTCAAACTTAGCCTTACCGCCACAGAAAAGAACATGTACACACTTGCTAGTGAATGCGTTGATAAAGCTATGCAAGAACTCATCGTTGGAGAAGATGATAAATGGACTCTTATCAGAGAATCCTGTGTAGATACAAATGAACTCTGTAATGAGGGAAATTTCAGATGTCGTTTTGGTACACCGTATAATGCGTTTTACAATGTTTGTTTGTACCAACTAATCGAACAATTAGTTAGATAGGAGTTATTATGAGTTTTGAATACACTGATTTAGTCAGAGACGTTTCCGACCGTACAGCGGACGATTATCAAGAGTATCTCGATAATCTTGAGCCAGATGAGGACGCGCAAGACCCATGGGAGTTTGCGTCTGATGAGTCTCTGCATCAGAACATTGAGAGTGTTCTCATTCCAAGTCACGCGGTCTGGACGGTTATCATGGAGCACTGCTCAAACGAGTATGAAGTGTTGTCTGGCGATGCTCCAGACTACGATGGTGAGTCAGCCTACATGTTGTTCTACGATGACTGCATGAACGAGTTTGTGGAGCAGATGAGGTAATGGACATTTACGATGTGTACAATGACACTCTAAGAAGCACCACCGAGCAAATTGTAGAACTCTATCATGAATTCCTAACGTCAGAGGGTCGTGAAGGTACGCCACTCGATAGACTTGATTTTTGGGACGACCAATATTCGCGTATTGTTGATATTATTGCCTTCAATACACGATTGGGAACCGTTCGCCGAGCAATTGTGGCGGCACTAATGTCTAACGTCGATGATGTATTTGAGAATGGAAGTTTACCCGTCTTTGACGTTGGCATGTATGCTTACGATGGCGACGGCGCGTTTGACTCATTTAAGATTATGTGTAGTCTAAAGTTTAATGACATGGTTGGGAGATAATTAAATGCGTGATTATGGTGACTTGGTAGATGGTGTTGTTTCCGTGTTGGAGCATTGGTATCAAGGTTCTTTAGATAAGTGCCATAAGGCTGGAAAGCCAACACTTAATCCGAGAGAATACATTAGCAATGACAGTGGATTTTTGGATAGGCTCATTAGCAACTGTCTCGATTCGGAAGAGAATGCTAAATGCGTCCTTGTAACGCACCTTCTCAATCCTTGGGGTGTGTTGAAAGGCTATAGTCCAGATTTTGACGGCGTTAGCGGGATTACTCGTTTTCGAAATGATTGCGTAAAAGCCTTTTATGAGAGAGCCAATTACATATATGAGCATGACGGGAGGTAATATGACAATTAACCAACTTATTGATAACGTTCTTGACGAGTTTGAGATTCACAAACCTTATAAGGACTTCGATTTACCTCTTGGAGAAGCGGTGGCTAAAAACCAAAACATCGTTCGTGATATTATTTCCAAAGAAATTAACGATGATGTTGCGCTAATGTTGTTTGAGCACTATTGCTCAAATATGGTCGAAGCAATCAACGGTTATGTGCCGACAACGCGAGATAACGTAGATATTGTTACAGCATTCTATTACGATGTCTGCGACGAAGCTGCAAAGCGCGTAGATAACGTAGATTAAATTTATAGCTAACGTGTTTTATAGCACGTTAGCTATTTTTATACCTAAAAAGTTAGCCTTGGTTAACTTATAAATTTAACCTAGCAGCAATGGTGAAACGTGGTATACTTTATCTGTTAGCAAAACACCGAACAAAGGAGTTAGTGAATAAACATGGACTCAGAACTTGCTAAGGTAGTTTCAGATATCCTAAATAGATTACGCTCAGCATATGATGAGTATAAAGAGGATTATCCACTCAAGGGCGAAGTCAAATTTAGCGATTTTATTGAATGTAATGAGCGCGCAACAACTCAAGCGATTGAGGAATACATTAAGTATTACGGAATTAGTGACACCGTGGTAAAGTTTCTAATTACTAATATTCAAGACGTGGCATTTGAAGGCGCTCGACCGCTATATGCTCACGGGTATACGATTTATGAAGAACTATACTATCTAGTTTCCCTCGCATCACATTTTTATGACTAACACTAAGAGTGGGCGCGTTTTCTATAGCGCGCCTACTATTTTTATGTCTAAAAAGTTAGCCTTGGTTAACTTTTATTGCCATTTTCAGCAATCATCAACAAAAACTAAGACACGAAATCGATTCTAAGCGATGCAAAATAATCGGTTGAATAATTAGTCGTCTGAAATAAAATGGTACCTTAGAATAGCTCTCAGACGGATTTAGAAAATTATACGGCGTTTTACCTGCGGCTTTGCCGTACAAAAAAATGCGCCGATTGCGCTAATCTGAGCGTCAGAGTATAATGTATAGCGTAACATATACATAGAAAGGAAATTCATGGATAGACCGCCCGTATTGGGTAAGAAAGTCGCCATTTATCTCTCTGGTAAAGCCAAAATGAATGGCGCTTACGGTAAATTGCAAAGGTGTACTATTCCGCTCCAAGAGCGATTGGCGCGCGCATTTGTCAATCTCGATAAGCTTGACGCTGATTTTTACATTGACCAGTCAATCGTATTTGACGAAGCAAAACAGAAAATGCTTCGCGGCGTGCGTAAGGGTGAATATAGTATTATCTTCACCGTCAACAACGCGCTTGATTTGAATGACTGGAACGCCATGCACAGATTTGTGCGCATCGTTGAAATGGACACTAATCTACTCACAGGAGAAACGACCGCTGGTAAACACGCAAAGCTATTGTTGCCAGACGAGGTACGACTTAATGTATTGAACGCTCGTAAGCTAAAGCAGAATCGCCCATACATTTACACCTCAACGTTTAACTACGCAACAAACGAAATCGAAATGCCTACACGCCTTGAGGAAATGTATCTGGCTAGTGGTTATAAGACTAAGATTGATATTGACCTCGACCACACTAAGGTCTGGTTCGGCTCAATTCTCTTAAACTCTGCCCTCAACGGTGAGTGCCGATATATCTTCTTACAAGATTTTGAGCACACGCATCCAGACATTTTGAAGAAGCTATTAGAGTTAGACAAGGCTAACCTAATACACATACGAGCACTCACGTCAAAATATGTCGCTCTCAGTCATAACCCAGAATTTGAGTTAGACGCACGCGACGTTGCATGTAAGAGTTGGGTTCCTATTGACGACAATTACACTCTTGAGTGGGTACAAAGTGGAAAAGGTGATAGAGATATCATCTATGAGCTTGAGCAACCACCTCGATTAGAGAATGGTAAAGAGGTTTACCCGCAACCGCTAAAGTTCAGAAAGCTCGCTGGCTTTTAATTCCAAGCGCATCATCTACGGATGGTGCGCTATTTTCATATCGATTCTCAATGTATTAAACGATATTGAAAAATACAGAGACGACGCCATTTTCGAAGCCATTTGCAAAATAAAAAAATGGCTTCGAAAACGAAAAAAATGGCTTCGAAAAGGCAGAAAATGGCACAAAACACCCCATTTGACCTGCCCGTACCCTTTTCGCAGGTAGATGGCTTGAAAAAAATGGCTTCGAAAAATAGCCTTCTACCTGCAATTCTTTCTTTCAAAGCCACTTTTTTAATAGAAAAGAGAGAAAAGTATACGTAATTTTACACGTGTAAAATCGCGAGGAGTTTTACACGTTTTTGGTCAAAAAAATGGCTCCGAGAGTCGTTTTCGCAGGTAAACCCACAAAAACATGGAGCCATTTTTTGCAACGCATCTACCTGCGAAAACGGTACGCGCAGGTCAGAGGGCATGTTTGAAGCCATTTTTTGCCATTTCGACGCCATTTTTTCGATTTAAAAAATGGCTCCGAGTTCAAAAAAATGGCTCCGAAAAATCCATTTTGTAATTTTGTCCATGAAAACGTTGTATTGTCCATGGATTTTTGAACGCGGGTCAAAAATAAAATGACCCTTAATTTGCGTATATGAGCTATATGAATATTCATTATTTTGCATAAAAATATACTTTTATACATACAGCAGAATTTGTGGAGTTTTCATGTACGTGGCAAATCCCAGCTAAAAATTTCAGCCAGATTTGCATCTCTATATATAGTTGTGCTATAGTAGGTCTCCGATGAACATAGACGACAATTCAAGAATGGAGGTATGAGCCTATGACCACAGAGACAACTGAGATTAAGACTGATGAGCGCAAAGTGGACAGATTTATGAGCGTCCCAGATTCGCACATCAGTTATAACCATGTTACACACAATGTCGGTGTGCGCATTACACAGCAACAGCTTGAAAAGGTTGATGAGTGTTATCGCCAGCACAACCCTGCTTATAAGCCAGTACGCGAAAGTGATGGTCTTATTGATGACGATGGATTCGATAACTGGAACTACTTTTATATTCCAGAGTCAATGAAACGCATTGATGACGAGACATGGGAAACTGAAAAACTTAAGCCACGTGAGGAAAAGACCGCCGACGGTCTGACCACACTCGCAAACAAGATTGCTATGATTATCCGTAGGCGCATGTCGGACGGATTTGGTAAGCAAAACAAGATTGACTTTAATCAGATTATGGAGGTTCTCACCCAGCAATTCGTATTCTGTAAAGTACCTTCCGAAGCTGGTAAGAACCGCCGTCCAGATATTGACGAGTATTGTACTGTTAGAAATCTAAACCAGCACGGCATTCACAGTACCCCTGGTAACATCTATATTTACGACCCCGACCGTGGCATCTACGTTGATGTCGCGCCTATTCTTGACTTTGTTCTCGTAGCAATCGCGGGGCGTGCAAACAATAGTTACAAAAACGACATTATCTCAACTCTGAACGGCATGTTTGGTATGTATACACCAAACACGCTCATTCCTTACATTCCACTTCCAAACTTTAAGATTGTCGTCGGCAACGGTGTATTCAATCTCATTACGCGTGAGCTTGAGCCATTCGACCCTCGATTTGTTGCCCTCTCCTCAATTGAGGTCAACTATTACCCACATCGTGCAACTCACATCGACGCTCGTAAATTTGGCACTATGTCGTTTAAGAGCCTGTGTGAATCGTTCGCTCACGGCAATCAAGACCGTGTAAGACTTGTTGAGCAGATTTGTAAGTATGCTGTTATCGGTTCTGCACCACAGGACGCTGGCTTCATTATCTATGGTGAGGGCGGCGACGGTAAGTCTACCTTCTTTGAGTCTATGCTCGGAAATATCGTTGGTGCAGCAAACACCGCAACTCTGACACTCTCAGATATTGAAAAGAACGACGAGAACAAACTCGCGGACATTGCACACGCTAAGTATATTCTCGGTACAGATAACAACTCTCGTCTATACCTCAAGAATACCAGTGTATTCAAGCGAATTGTCACAGGCGATGTTATTGGCGTTCGTCGTATTTACGAGCCAGCTCGTAAGGTAGCTTCACAGGGCGTTATGTGCCAGCTTGTAAACGAAATGCCTAAGTTTGCCGAGACTGGCAACGCTATTCGTAGGCGCTTTGTCGTCGTAAAGGCTGAAAACTCCTACGTAGCTAATAAAACAGATAGTAAGTCCGTAGCTTCCGCTATTAAAGATGGCGATTTCTTGGAGCACTGTCTTGCCTATATTCTTGATTGTGTGCCCTACTATGACGGATTCAACCAGGTAGACTCTAATCTCATTGAGGAGTCTGCACAGGACAGTAACCCCGTCATTCAGTTTATGCAAGCACTAATGGACTCGCAATTCTTTGGAAATGGTCTCGCGGCAGTACCGCTACAGGACTTGCATACTGCGTATACCGACTGGTTTAACGCAAATATCGGTAACAACGCAAAACCTCTCTCACGTCCAAGTTTTAAGGCAGCCATCATGCCTATGATGAAGAACCTTGGATTTAAGGAGGAAACAAAGCGTATTAACGCAGGTATTAACCTAGCAAATGGCTATGGTTATGACCGTGCTAAGTTTACCGACACCGATATGCGTGGTAAGAACTTTGAGAACCTCAAAGAAAGTTCCCAGCGTACTGTGTGTTTCGTGCGCGAGGGTGAATCTATTGACATTTCCGAAGCACCACTCATGAATGATGTTCGTCATAGCGATGTCGAGTGTTCTGTATATGATTACCTGCTAATTTCCAACTTTATCAATCGCAATATGACTCGCGAGGAGAAGAAGGAATACTGGCAGATTCGTATGGACGAGCTTGATGGTATCTATGAGGATTGCACCATCATTAACACCGAAATTATCTTTGAGCACGCCGACGAGGTTGCAGAGGACGAGAATTTCGCAGCACTTTACCGTGAGAAACTTGAGCGTATGCGCGAGAAGGGTGAGATTGATAATTCTCCACGCGTCATTAAGGAGACTCCTGCGCCAAAGGCAACTACTAAGGCTAAAGCTGCTGAGCAGCCAAAACAACGCAAATCTTCAAAGAAAGATGACGTCAAGAAGGTAGCTGAAGTAATTGAATTTACACATCAGCAACCAGAGACACCGCCAGACAAGGAACTATCCAAGATTGACCAGCTCAATGCAACACTTCCACCAGGTCATAGAATTGTTGATAAGAAACGAATCGACGGAAAGACGCGATATGTAGTTTCACAAGACGGTAGCTCCATTAAGACGTATCTATTAAAGCCAGATGGCACGGTTGATACGGACGCGGTAATGCGACGTGTTGAATCGACCTACGATGAGGATGACGACGCTAGAAATGCAACGCTGGATAACGTAAACATTGTGGCTACAACCGCGTGGGGAGACGCGTTTAACGACGGCGAAGCCGAGGTTGCGGATAACCTTATTCCGCAAACAGGTGGTACGTTAGAGGATGTAACGACCGCTCAGAGCTATTATGACGATATGGCACGAGCGATTAAGGTTATGAACTTTAATTCACCGATGGTAATTGGCATGATTAACGACCTTGAATCCACCTCAACTATTGGTACCGATACTGCTATAATGATGTATCACGAGATTACGAAGCAAATCTTCGAGTACCGAAAGAAATGGATTAGACAGAGGGAGTAGTTATGAAGACCATACTTAATATCATCAAGAGGGTATTCAGCCGCACTACGCGGCTGATGACCTCGGGTGTGAGATTGTTACGTCACCCAATTCGCGGCATTAAGCGTATTGGCAAAGCAAAGCTCATGAAAGCAGTCACGGGTTATTTAGTCGCAGCGCTTGGTGGTACGTACCTTACTACAGCATTGTTTACCCCAGCTAACTTTTTTAAGCCAGCACAGGTAATAGCTGTGGCTCAGCGTACAGGCATTGTGAATATCCTCACAGGCGGTACGTACGCACCAATCATAAGTGGATTTAAGAACAAGTTTGGCGATTTGTTCCAGGTACTTGGTGAGCGAGGAAACATTCAATCGTTTACCGACATTGCAGCCGACCTACATTCAAGCGCAGCCGATTACTTTGAGCGTGGCGAAGGTGTATTTGATGATTCTGTCGTAGATACTGCAAACTTCTTCTTCGGAGACCTTTTCAAGAACTTTGGTAAGCCAGAGGATTTCACGGGAACTGGCGATTTTGATGATTTGAATATTGAAGTTCCAGCTATTAACAATAGTGAATCTTCAACCACATCATCTAACTCTGCCGATGAACTGCGAAACGCGGCTCTCAAGCCTTGGGATGCAAACACCGCGCCAAACGGTTATCTTGTTCTCAATATGAAGGCAGATATTGATTATTCAATCGAAGCTGGAAATATTCACTACACTGGTTTTGATAAGTTCGGTCGTACTGGTCGCGCAGTTGGCAATATCACCTATGATATGGTTAAAGAGTCAAGCGGATGGCGTGCTAAGTTTGCAAGCGATGTAGACTCTAAGCTGAGTGGCTGGGGTAAAAACAAGAAGATTACGTCTAATCTTCCAGGCGGTATTACCTATAGTGGTTATATGTATAACCGCTCTCACCTCATCGCGGATTCGCTCGGTGGTTATAAGCACGTCTACAAGAATGATGGTTCTATTGATACCGATAAGAGCGTCTCGGAAGCTCAGAACCTTGTAACGGGTACGCGCTTCCAGAATGTTGGAACTAACAACTCTAAGGGTTCTGGCTATGGTGGCATGGCTTACTTTGAGGACATGGCACGTAAATACCTCACAGAGCACGAGAACTGCTCTATCTGGTACAGTGTCGAGCCAGTCTACGCGTCTGACGACGAGATTATCCCTCGCGCGTGTATTGTTAAGATGGTTTCGTGTGATTCTGATGGAAATTCTGGAATTAACCTTGTAGGTATTGTATACAACGTTCAGCCAGGGTATACTATTGATTACACCACAGGAAACTTTACAAAGGAGTAACGATTGTTTGTAGTTGATTCATATAAACAGAAGTATGCAACGTATATTGACATGCCCGATAGAGAGTTCTTTATCAAGGCTGTTGAGCTTGCACGCGAGAATGTTGATGCTATTAAACATATCGTAGACGAGAAGGGACTTGAGTTTGTCAAGTCCCATTCTCCCATTGCATTTATCTCAAAGCTCTCTAAGCAGCTCGACATCGAGTGTGAAGTCCCTCGTAAGGCTCTAAACGATTCTCGTGCGAGACGCGCGTTTATCATGGGCGATGTTGACCTTGGTGAGGATGACTGGGGAACATACTTTGATATGCGGAACAATCTAGTAAAGTTAGCTAAGGCTCACTCTACACCGTTGCTCATGTACCCAACCATGTCATATCCAGATAAGCCTAGATTCCGATTTGTTTTTCTGCCCAAACGAGCGCTTAATCAGAAGCAATACTACCAGGCGGTTAAATGGATTTATGACTCTATCGGTTGCGAAGTAACCGATGATTCAGACTTCCGTATGATTGCCAACCGAAACCTGCCAGTGTTCTATAGTCAAGAGCAGTGTGACGAAATCTATTCAACGTTTGAAGATAAGTCTTTAAGCGCATTGGATAACTCACTGTGGAAGAACGTCGAGGTTCCTAAGAAGTACGCCACTATGGGTAAAAAGGTTCAAGCGCCAAAGGAGTTTTCAGTTTCGGAGCACACCTGTACGTTCGACGAGCAACTGCTCATTCACGGAGCTTACGAGATTGCTAAAACTGCTATTTGCCAGACGTACAATAGATTCTGGTTACTGGTTCGCTCACTTGCTGCCGCTGAAATGAGTAAGAGCGTGTCTCACGAGACTGCAATGAAGATGCTTGATATTTTTGCAGACGCTGCTGAGGACGAAACTACTCGTCTACACTGGAAGGTTGAGAATCGTAACCTCTATGAGAACCAGATGGCTCAGCTTGATTACGAGCAGCTACAGCGATGCCGACCATTGAGTTCATACTATTTCTTTGAAAAGGCAAAGAAATTTGCCTAAAGTGCTTGACTCTCATATTGGCTAGTGGTACACTTACTGATTAGTAGTAAATTGACAAATAGATTTCATCGTCCGACTAGGCGGAATCTCATACGCGAGCAACTAGATTTTGTTGTTTAAACCTCCTTTCGTCTTGTATAAAGCCATCAACCAGCTTTCATTGCTCGCACAGTCGTGCAGACCTTAGCTTAACTGCCGACAAACCTCCCTGGAACTAGACCCATGCTTAACCTCCATTCAAATTAGCATAGTTCCAGGGAGTTTTTTTCTGTAAACTCAATTGTGAAGATTTTATGAAGTCATTGATTTTATGCTTGCGAACACTTGTTCGAGTTTGTTATACTTATGTTAACAAGGAAAGGACAAGTCATGATGACTTCAAAGGATAGAACAAATATGATTGATGCAATGCTCGCACTGACCTCCGAGAACGGCAGCCGTATGAGCTTCCTCAGATTCTATGGATTTGTGTTTGTAGTCTTTACTGCAATCTTCGTAATCATCGGTCTGCCAGGAGCATTTTTCCTCACCATCGTTCTTGGTACCGCTCAGCAAAACATTACCGCTCCATGGGCAATGCAAATCCACACGATTGTAAACGTGTTCTGGGGTTTCTTCGCAGCGCTGCTCATTGCAAAGTTTGCGTCTTTTATGGCTAACGGCATCTTTAGTGGCATGCTTGAGAACGTAATTGACACTAAGGGTTATGAGGGTGTGTCTGATGTTTATACAAACACTTACAATTTCGTTCTACCAGCAGTAACACTCATTACCTTCATTGGCGTTATTTGGTACTTCGTTACAAATCTGCCAGTCGCACTGTAATTGGTTGTGAACATTCTATGAATCGTATTGACTACCACGTTTATTCGTGGTAGTCTTTTCTTTATAAGCACAAATAATTTAGTTGAAAGGAGTGCTATGAAGTACGCAGTAGTGATGATTCAACAGGTGGAGGAAAACCCAGAGAATGTACTTACACACGTTCGTAACGGTCTAGCAAAGGGCGGCGACGCATTTGAAGCCGTATGCGCTCAAATTAAACAGCTTTGGAATGTCAAACCATTGCGACTATCTCATGCGACATATATTAACAATCGCGCCGAAATCGGTGATATGGTACTCGTGCCATACGGTCGTTATAATTGCATTGGTATCGTTACCGACTTTACCGA
>ERZ773066.179-NODE-179-length-36464-cov-7.793156_pt1 | contig 36464 bp, 49 predicted proteins | sample MGYA00580573_ERZ773066 | MGnify/ENA primary metagenome ERZ773066 (study PRJEB29015, sample SAMEA2738128) | human oral metagenome | biome: human oral; feature: human-associated habitat; material: saliva | place: China | collected 2203 ... | reverse complement strand
ACTCAAGCAGATGGACGCGTGGATCGTTTCAACAAAAAATACGGTCTCAAATAATCAACCGCATCACTTGCATAAGGTTGAACAAAAACAACTTCGAATCGAAGTTGTTTTTTTGTTGCTTTCATTAGAGTCATCGATGATGATTTCAAATGTAGTTCAACTAGAAATACTAGTTTATCTCCTCCTGCTACTTTCACTCGAAAATATGCAAAAAACCTGTCAAGCAATATGACAGGTTTTTTATAGAATCATTATTTAACTGCTTCTTTAAGAGCTAACAATATTTCATAAGTATATAATAGAAAGAAACCTTATAAAATAAGCATAAATAAGAGATAAACTACATTTATTTTTTACCATAAAAATATAAAAGTTTTAACCTTTTGCCCCTTTTTTGCCCCTTTTTGAACAAAAAACACTAGTAGGGGCTAGTGTTTAAAAAGTAGGTATATATAAGATTATCTACCTATATTATACCATATTTTATGCCAGAGCAAACAAAAAAACCGCTAGCAAACGCCAGCGGTTCATAGGTATAATTAATTTGATCTTTCTATTTTATTTTTTATTTTGTTGTGATTAAGCCATCAGGCTCAACTGTGAACTCAGGCTTGTCAGCAAGTGAGCCGTCATCTTTGAGATAGTACCAACCTGTTCCATCTGATGATTGGATGAAGGTATTAGATACCATGTTTCCTTCTTTACCGTCTAGATAGTACCAAGTATCCTTGTATTTAACCCAGCCAGTAACCATTTCACCATCTTCTTTGAAATAGTACCATTTGTTAGAGATTAACTTCCAACCTGTTGCCATTTCGCCCGACTTATCAAAGTAGTACCATGCACCATCTGGTTGTTTCTTCCATTTTTCTGCAAGCATATAGCCTGAGTTGTCAAAGTAGTACCATGTTCCGTTGATTTTTTCAAATTTCTCTTTAGGGTAAGACCCGTCCTTGTGAACGTACCAAAAACCTGTGTCGTTCTTCTTCCAACCAGAATCAATTTCTGTTTCTTCATCATCTAGTAACACAATATTTTTATCAAATGGATTTGAAGAATATTGCCACCAGCGAATCCCTTCCATTGATGGGAAGTATTCATAATCAGCATTACCATCATTTAAGCCATATCCAGCAATCCACAAGCTGTTAGGATATTTAGCAATAATTTGTTCATAGTATACATTGCTTAGTGTGAAAGGCTTATAACTATAGTAGATTGGTTCATATCCAGCATTCTTAATGACATCCATAAATCTGATACAAGCATCTGTATTAGCTTGAGCATCACCACTAGCATGGTCTTCATAATCTAACACAAGATATTTTACTTTCTGTGGTACGTTATCAATAAAGAATCTAGCCTCACGCTCTGCTTCATCTGAATCACCACCAAACCAAGCAAAATGATAGAATCCTACAGGAGTTGATTGTTCTGTTTGTGATGACAAGCATGGATTGATATAACTTGTACTTTCTGAGATTTTAATAATAGTATTGGTTGTACCCATGCCATATAAAATACCTGTAATATCATAACCATTGTGTGATGAAACATCGATGAATAAGTCGTTTTTTTTCATTTGTTTTTTTCCTTTCTTATGGTAAAACGCCAGGCCACGGCTCACTAGTCAAGTAAGAGATAGAGCTTACTCGGATATCTCCGATATCACGGTCAGTAGGGACAGGGTCAGTGAACTGGAAGCGCAACATATTGCTATCTCCAGCACCTCCAAGGTACCATGTTCCGTACGGGACACCTTTATCGTTGTAAATGTTTCCTATTAAAGACCCTTCAGAGCGAAAACCTTGAGGAACTCCGTTTAACCCTAAAATGTAACAGTTTCTTTCCCTGTCGCTCCCTTGAGCCTCGTATCCTACGCCACCTCTACGAATGACGCCGAACCAGCCCCAAGAAAGCCCACCAAATTGGTAAGTAACTACATCATTTTTTCGTCTAATTTTTAGATATGAGTTTCCGAGTTTAGATTTAATATTTAAAGTTCTCCAACCAGTATCGCCCGATAGAACCTCCCAACCTTGATTGTCGTTTCCTTTCCGTTTTATCCATTTTAAAGCGTTATTAGTAACGGCTGTATCAACATAGGTCGTCCCGACTGGTGCAGCAACCTTGCCGTTTGGCATGCCAGTCCCGTGGATTTCATACTGGTTGGCTTGGTTATTCGAGCTAGTAGCGGTTGGTAGCGTTACGTTTCCTCCGCCATCTGATAAGATGAGGGTGTTTCCTTCAATGCTCAATTTCTGAGGAGTTTTAGGAATAGATGTAAGTTGTTCTTTGGTTGCATAGTTTTCCCCTTTTTGCTCAACAGTAGCAAGTCTCTGCTTAATTTCGGCATCATTATAGGGTTGAGGTATTTCAGATTTTTTGGCATATCCCTCTAGGCTTTGATGCTGTGTAAGATAACCTTTACTATTTAATACTTCGTTTGTTACAAAATTTGAGGTATCAATAGCTGTCTTGTTTTCTAATCGACTTACCCGCTCTTTTAATTCTGCATCATTGTACGGTTGCGGTATTTCTTGCTTTGTTGCATAGTTAGACAATGATTGATGCTGCGTTAGATAACCTTTAGATTCCAATTCTTGTTTGGTAACTAATTCACTAGTATTCACGCTTGGTTTGTGTTCCAAAACTTCCAAGCGTTGCTTGATTTCTGTATCGTTATATACAGTATCATTATCTGTCTTGTTTTCTAACGCCGTTACACGCTCTCTAAGGGCGCTATCATCGTAGACAGTATCTTTATCCGTCTTTGCCTTTAAAACTTCAATATCGGTTGAAATATGGCTTATTTTAGCACGAATATCACTGTCGTCATACGTTCCACCCTGCTCTTTGATTTTTGCAAAGAGTTCGTCCAATTCTTGCTTGGTAACAACATCCTTGACGTTAACAATTCGCCCTGTTTCACGTTCAATAAGTGGTCTCTTGACCGCTTTGTCAATCTCACTGACATGGACATTAAACATAAAGCTATATACATCTGCTGACTGCTCTACTTTCTCAAAATAGATGTAGCCAATGACAGACTCATCTGTCGTGATCAATGATGTATCAAATTGAACCGTAAATGAATTGCCTTCGATTGTTGCTTCTACTTCTTGGTATCGCTTAGTAGTCTTGAAATAGAATAAGCAGATAACCTTAGTAGCAGTCAATTTATCAAGTGTAAACTTAAATTCAGCATTATTCTTATCGTGGCTGTAAAACTCGTTATACATTTTCTCAATACCACGATTGCTAGATAAAACGGTTATTTTTCTTTCGATAACCTTCTTCAAGTGCTACCTCCTTTCTTTTTAAAAAGAAAGAGAACCCTTTTGGGTTCTCTGATTAATTAGTCTTCGCTTGGTTCGTGATATTCAAGCGCTCTGTCGCTATCTGTGATGCCAGCAGTCGTAGGGTCAGTAACCACACCGAGCAATACAAGAATGTAAACGAACGTGTTCACACCGTTTTGAATATTTTGTGGAATTTCAAATCCGAATTGTTGAGACATCAAGAATACCGCACCTAATAGAGCGATTAAAGTGACTTTGTTTTGTAAACGTAATTTCCAGTTAATTTTATTCATTCTTTTTCCTCTGTGATTTCTAGTTCGAGAAATTTCTCAAACAATATTTTGATAGCACCGTTCCCGCCTAGTTCGACATAGCTTTCATACAGTCGTGAAAGTTCTTCAATTTCATGCTGACTTGTCTTTCCACGCCTTATTGCTTTTTTCAAGTTTTCTTGCAATCGAAAACGCTGTAACCGTTGCAAGCCTTTCCCAATAAGCGTTAAATTCCGTTGGTTATCTTTTCCAATTTCTTCCACACTTGAGACTGACTTCTCAAGGGTATCAATTTTATTCGATAACCCCTCAAGACGTTTGTCAGCTTCTTTAGAAGTTTTTGTACTCTTAAAGGAAAAATAACTTGGAATGATAACGACTAAAACGGGCGTGAGTTTATCTATTAAAGTTAGAAAGTCCAATCTAACCACCCTCTTTCTAAAATGGATGATTACTGAACAGGTTGAGTGTCTAGCTCACTAGAAGGTTTTTCTTGTTTTGGTTCAGTCCACTTCCAGATACCAAGTTTACCGTTTTGTTCAAGGTCTGCTAGTTGTTCGAGTGTTTGTCCTTGGTATGTGAACGGCTCATTGACTTGAATCATCACACGCTTGCCTTCTTGAAATTTTTCGACATGGTTCGGATTTTCAAGCGTGAAAATTTCTTGTGGTTGATAAGTCTTGCCAGTTTTTCCAAGGTCAACCAATTCAAGACCACGCTTGAAGACTGTTGGATCTAGCGGATTGTCTGTATCCGTTACACGAGCCAATACCGCCCAATCTGCGACAGCTTTCACTTCGTTAATTTTAGCGTCTTTCTGTTCAAGCTTTGCTTCATATTCTTGCGCTTGTGTTTGCAAGTCTTCTTGAAGTTTCTTCACACCGTCTGCTGGGTTTAGCTCAGTAGCCACTTGACCGAGTACAGCTTGGATAAGAACTTCGTCCGATTCGTTCACACGGTCACCAATTAAAACACGGTCAAAAGCTGTGTATGGCGCTTCTTGACGAATAGCTACGAATGTACGATTGTTTTCTTGCAAGTATTTATTTACTACTTTAAATGTCATAAATTATGCTTCCTCTTTTTCTTCTGTTTTTTCTGCTTGTAATTGTTGAAGTTGCGTTTGTGCTTCTTCATAAAGTGCTTTGTAGTTAGCGCATTCAATCGCTTTGTTTGCGAGTTGAATTGCTAAGTCGTTGATAACTTTATCTTTTGTGTTCATATTTTCCCTTTCTGCCCTTAAATTGATATTTTATAACGTCCGGGTCTTCCGAGCTTATTAATTTGAAAGTGTCTTTCAATGCCTTCAAAATTCTTATTTATTAAATCAAATAATTGTACTAGATTTGTACCTTTTATCCATATTGTTTTGCTTACCCCCATCGTACCAACTTGCATTTTCTCGACATTTCTAATCTCATTATTGATATTGTCAAAAATGATACCTTTCGGGTCATTAGCATTATACATCATAGCTATTTCATCACCGTATAAGTTGACGGCTGTTGTATTGTCGTTTGTATTCCAGATTTGAATACCAGCAGATCCGTCATCCATGTTTATCCTACCATTTGAATTAGACATTAGAGCGGTATATGAACCAGGTTTATTAGAAATTGCACCAGCACCGAAAACAAGGTATTGAATAGGTCTGCCTACGAAATGGTTTACAATACCTACACCTGCCTTGTTCATCTCAATCCAACCTGTCTGTAAATCAAAATCTGTAACGCCGTTTAGAGATGAAATTTTCCCACCTTTAATATTATTACCAGTAAAATCAATAGACTGAATTCTATTAATGGTCGCCTGTTTAGCGAACAACTCATCAATGAATGCTTGTTGTGATACCAACTGCTGGATGAATGCAGTATCAAACTTGACCTTCTCAGCCGTGACTGCTTCAGCTCCCAAAATGTTGGTAGTGACCGAACCAGCTTCAAAGTTAGCTGTTTTTAGCTTGTCGATCATAGCTGACTTGATAACTGCATTGTCAATCAAAGTGTCACCTGTGATGTGAGTGGCTTTACCAATAATACGGTTGTTCCCGTTCGCACCAAGGTTGATACCATTAATGATGTCTCCAGCGCTATTCAAATTTTGGATAGCGTATGATCCAGCGAGCTGTGTGACTTGTGTTCGTGTTGCATCCAAACCTTGAGCGATCTGTATCGCTCTTGTCTGTGCATCCGTAGCAAGACCTTTAGCTTCGTCTGTCGTTTTATAAGCATCGTCAAATTGACTTGGCTTGTACGGGCCAGTCTTTGAACCACGAACCAAGATTGGCTCTTTGAACTCAATCCATCCATTCTTAGCTAAAAAGATATAAAACGGATAGTTTACGTCTTCACCAAAAGCAAAATCCTCTTGAACTGTGAAAGTCTTCTGAAATTCTTGCCACTCGTTGAGAGGTGGTCTATGTTGCCCAATGTTAGACCATAAAAGAGTTTTATTCAATCCGTGTTTTTTTACGTTAAACGCAAATGATACGTCTGGATATTCTCTAATGCGATACTTAAAACCGAGCGTGTAGGTTTCACCTTGATAGATTTTCTTAACGTAAATTGGAAGTGTGAAGCCCGACCAATTATAGCTAGTCAATCCTTGCGCTTTGATAGTAAACACACCATCTGCGACAGATACGCTTGCGTTTGGGTTGTTATTCCCGACAAGCGTGTGCTTATCCATTGTCATCGAATTAACAATCAAGTTGTTATCATCTGTAACGTACTTACCGACTTCAGTTTGGAATACTTGGTTAGTCAGAACCATTCGTGAAACGTTGTTTGATACGTCACTTTCAGCGCCACCTAAAATACGTTCGTAGAGTTGACTGGTTTCTTTGACTCTTTGGAAGTCTGCTTCATTGGCCTTACCAGATACTTGACTTTCAATACTAGCAAATCTTCCTTCTGTGTCTTGCTTGTATTCAGTAAGTCTATTTTCTTGCTTGTTCACTCTATCAGCCATTGAAGCGAATATAACTGTATTCTCACTAGCGATGTGTTTAGCTTCATCTGCTAATTCAGCACTCGCATTAGCCTTCTTCAAGGCTTCCTCTGCTTTTGTTTTAGCCGCATCAAATCCTTCTGGGCTGAACTCGTGAAATCGTCTGTCTATCTCATCTGATAGAGCACGCTTGTTCTCTTCTGCTTTGGCTTTGATAGAATTCACTTCATCTGTGAATTGATTGGTTAATTCTTCTTTTTTGCGTTCAAAAGCAAGGTCAGCGTTTTTAAGCTCTCTTGCTAGTTGTCGTTCAAAGTTGCTTTGAAAATGCTGGTTTTCGCTTTTAAAGGCATCACTAACTACATTACCGATTGCGCTTGCAAGACCTGATTGAAACTGACCAAAACCAATAGACTTCAATTTCTTAGCCATTGGTGAGTAAGTGTATTTAGTAATCTTCTTACGAACATCTAGTCCGTAGAATTCATGGTAGATACCTACAACATCAAACATCTGAACGGGTACATCACTGTGACCGATAACATCAATTTCAATGCTATCTTCAAGCATGTCGCACAATGTTGTTCTGAAATACTGCTTTCCGTATTCTCTAAGGCTCGCTTCGTCCTTAACATCTTGGTCATTGACCTCTACAACATCTTCATAAATCTGACTGTATTTGTTAATTAGTTGACTATTGACAACCACTTTATAATGCTTATCATTGGCATTCTCTCCCTCACCACGAACAGTTGTAATGAAGGTAATACGAGTCTTTAAAGACTTAGTAGATGTCTTATGCTCATAGCTGGATAAGTTTTTCTTGTACATAAAAAGCGATTCATTTTCTGAACCGCCATTTTTTAATAATCGTACTTGATAGCCATGTCTGACTAAATCACCACCCCACAAACCAAGAATAGAGTGTTTATCTTTAGTAAATGCTTCCATAGCATTCTTACTATCGATATTAAATGTGTGTTTATCTTCGATATCTGAAAAGAATGAGAATGGATTGCTACGAGTGATGCTTCCAGCAAATTGACTCAAAGCAGTTGAACCAGTCTGTCTATCCAAAGACATTGGATTGACTACGTAGTGATTTAACATTGTCATGACTTGGTTTGCATAGACTTGAATATATCCATGCTTTTTCTCAACTTCGAAAATAACAAAATCTTGCTCACCGTGTAGATCATCAGCAATCAAGAATGTTTCTTCTCTCAATCTTTGCCATAAGATGTTGTTTGTAGGGAATTTAAAGGTTAATTGATAGGTGCTATTTGCTTCTTGCACGATATCATCATCATAGACAGCATTAAGAGGTATATTTCCTTCGGTTAAATAAATCATACTTTATACCTCCAATGCGGTTGGATTGTCACCTTGGTAACATTCCCTGTATAAGTGATACCAGTATTCCCTACTGGGATTTCAAAGAACCCTCCACGCTTTCTAAGAGTGTTTTGAACTGCTCCAGTAGCATTGTAGATGTTTTGCTTTCCTTGTCTACAATCAATCGTAGCTTTTGTGTTAACGGTCAGATACATGGTTTTCTGACCAATCGTAAGTGATACATCTCCACTACCTTCAACCTCAATGATGGGCTCTGAATAGACTGTACCGATGTTCTCAATCGTTCCAGCGCTTGTTAATACGACTGGTGCGACATCCTTCGGATATCTGAATGGTTGCATGTCTAGTTTGATGGATAGTTCCCAACCATACATACCTTTAGGAGTGATTTCTGTATCTAGCAAATCAGCATAGAATACAGAATCAGGCTGATAACTGAATTCTAATTGGTTTCCAACTGCTTTAAATTTCTCTATCAAGATTGCTAAATCAGAAAAACGCTCAAAGAAGATACGAATTGTTCTTTCATAATCTTCAAAAGCGCCATCTTCTTGATTGTAGCTACCATTCATACCGTATGGTTTTGTTTGTTCAGAGAAACGAGGAGTGGCAGAACGGATTGTTCCAAAGTCTACGACTACACAATTCCTTAAACCAGTTGTTGTGAAATCATTGACTTTTAAATAATTTGACATCAAATACCCTCCCTTCTCATAATATGACCTTGGTATTGATAAGAATTTTCTGCGATAACTTGACCGTCTAGATAAGTATTGAAATCTTTATCAAGCAATCTACCCAGTAGATTTTCTACGCTTTCTTTCAAGCTGACCAATTCAGATACTACTGCTTGACCACTACCATTTACGTAATCAGTAGAATAAGCTGTACTTTGGTATCCACGGCTACTGTTTCGAACGTTTACGCTCTGGATTCGTCTACTTAGATGTGAGATTTTTGTATCTTCAAAACCAATTCCTTTTTCATAGTTTGGAATACCTAAACGGTTCATCAAGCTACGAGTTTTACCAGCACGCATGACTTTAGAACCTGGAGGAAGTGGTAAGACTACGTTACGACCTTCTGGGATGAAGGAAGTACCGTCTGGTAATGTTACCAACTCTTTGTAGAGTGTACCACGTTGGTCATTGACTGTTGCAAGGCCTCCAGGGTGATTATCCGTACCTTTTGCGTGTCGTTGTGTAAAATGCCTTGTGATGATATCAATAAATTTAACAGCTGGTAAAGATGCCAAACCAGACCATACACTATTGATCGCACTACTTGTTCTGTCTCTTGCGTTAATATCGATTGGTCCGTTTTGTCTAACTGCATTTACAGCATATTCTGCAGAGTTAGCTTCTCCTTGCGTTCTGTTGATAGCATTAATATCAATTGGTTTAAATTGATAAGGAGAGTTTACACTTAAACTTGCTGATTGTGATTCTCCTGCTGTATTGTCATTGGCAAAAATGCCGATTGGTGCTTCTTGCTTAGGAGAATTCACACTTAATATTGCACTACTAACTGCGGCAGCAGTATTATCTGCTGCATCTAATGACTTGGTTAGAGCTGGTGCTAAATTCCACTCTCCAATCTTATCGATTGATAATTGACCGTTATATAAAACGTTACCAGGGTTTACTTGTAAGTCTTTTGTGAACGGTATAAGAGCATTCCAAGTAGTCAATGTTTCAGTAGAACGAGCCACTGCATCTCTGAACTTATCATCTGTTGCAAGCAACTCTTTTTGTTTTGGTGTCAGAGCTTCATAGTTCGTGAGAGCTTTTGTTGCTTCATCTGCCTTAGTCATGATATCATTGTTCTTCAAAAGAAGTTCTTTGACTTCAGCTGGCATATCATTCCAAATCTTGAGACTACTTTCGCTATCAAAAATAGCTTGTAGACCTGCTTGATTTTGAACAATTACTTGTTTTTCCTCAAGCGTCATATCTTTCCACTTGCCTGATTCAACAAGCGCTTCAGCAATGGTTACACGAGCATTTGAGTTGATATCAGCAGTTTTAGCAATGAACTGCAACTGTTCCCAACCTTCTGCAGATTTAGCTGCTTCTCCAATGACTTCTTTAACGTTTGATTTGACTTGGAAGTTACCGTTTTTATCGATATTTCCAACTAATAATGACCACGCATCATTGGCTTCTTTGACTTCCTTACTCATCTCACTAGTATATTTAGCGAGAATACTATGAGAGTTCCCAGCTTTTTCAGATGCTGCTGCTGCCTTTTGACCGATTTCTTCATAAGATAAGCCGTATTCTTCTAGGACTTTTTTAGCTTCTTCCCAGTAGTTCCAACTTTGACCAGTTCTGGATTTAACTTTTTCGTCCAGATTCTTCATAACTTGATAATACTTACTACCCAAAGCTTCCATAGTTTGAGTGTGGTTAGATTCGAGTTCTTGTATTTTCTTGTTATAAGTTTCTTGGTCAATCGCTTTACCGTCTAACAACTCTTTCAATTCGCTCTTGGATGTTTCGTAGAGTTTCTTTTCTTCATCCATGGCTTGTTTTAAAACATCTTTAGTATGTTTTAATTGAGTTTCGTTTAGACTTACAATATCTCCATTTAAAGCTTGCAATGCCGCTTTTTGTTGATCAGCAGATAAGCTCATCATGGAAAGTTTAGCTTTAATCATCTCATTCTGGTTATTTAAGATGATTTCTTTTTCTTCTTGAGAAAACTTACTAGCATCGCCATTATGACGCGCATAAATTTCATTGATTTGGTCCATCATTGATTCAGTATTTGAAACGATTTGACCATTTCTATCTTTAGCTTTAGTGATTTGTTCTTCACTCAAGCCCCATTTATTACCAAGCTCTTCCATTCGTTTGTTGCTTTGGTCTGCCGCTGCTTGGATATCTTCATAAAGCTTTTTAAAAGCTCCTGAAACTTTCTCAACATCTCCAGCATGTGTTCCAAAGTTTGCGACTGCTGTGCTTGTTTCATCAACTGTCTTTTGGAAGTTCCTCAACTCGCCTTGTGCAGTGCTGCTTAATTGTGAACCAAACTCTTCTGTCTTGATTCTTGCTTTGTCTTTCTCGTTTCCAAGATAGACAAGACCAGCTGTTACTAAACCAATACTACCAACTATCAATCCTAAAGGATTTGCAAGCGCACCAATAGCACCAGTCATAGAACCAGCACTAGTTGACATACCTGCCATAGCTGTTTCAGCAGCACCAGCTGAACCAGCCAATGCATTTAAACCAGCTGGAATATTTGCAAGGTATTTAACTGATCCACTTAAAACACCAAGTCCTTTTGATAAGCCACCAATGGCTTTTACAAAACCACCAATAACAGATACACCACCACCTAACAACTTCAAAGCAGGACCTAAAGCAGCTGCCATCAATCCCCACTTAATGATGTTCTGTTGTTGTTCTGTTGATAATGAACTGAATTTTTTTGCTAAATCAGCAAGATTGTTCAGCCATGGTTTGACTGCATCAAGACCGCTTCTAAGAGCCTTGATTAGAGGTCCACCAAATTCAATAGCCAAGTCGGTGATTTGATTTCTAAACATCTTTAATTGAGACTCAGTAGTCTCATAACGTTTGTTCGCTTCATTGGTTAAGGCAGTATTTTCTTTCCACGCTTGATTAGAACGTTGTACTGCTGCACTCATTTTATCTGATGATAAAGCAAGAGATTTAAGCATATTCCCTTGTCTAACACCTGTCATGCCTAACTTCATCAAGATAGCATCCATATTCGCGCCTTGCTCACGGGCTGTATTAAGACCTTTAATAAAGGCTTGCAAAGCTTCAGCAGGTTTTTCTTTCCACGCTTGTTGGAATTCTTCTGATGTCGTTCCTGCCACTTTAGCAATCAACGCTAGATCATCTGCTGAGTCCTTAGTAGTCAATGAAACTGCATTACCAATAGCAGTAAGAGTTTGAGTCATTGCAGTACCACCTGCTTCTGCTTCAATACCTACACTACTCATAGCAGTTGCAAGACCTAAGATTTCAGGTGCAGTTAGTCCAGCTAGTTTACCACCTGCTGCTAAACGATTGGCCATCATTACGATGTCCTTTTCAGTTGTAGCAAAGTTGTTACCAAGGTCTACAACGGATGCACCGAACCTTGAATAATCATCTGATGTCAAACCCATAATGTTTGCTACTTTAGCGATTGCTGTTGCAGCTTCTTCTGCACTCAAGTTGGTTGACTCTCCCATATCAATCATAGTACGAGAGAATGAGAGAATATCTTCTGCCTTAATACCTAACTGACCTGCAACTTCTGCTACGTTTGCAATTTCAACTGCGCTAGCTGGCAATTCCTTAGCCATTTGACGGATACCGTCTGACAATTTTTGATAAGATACCGTTGCGGTTTCATCAACTGTTTTCTTAACACCTGCAAACGCTGATTCATAATCGATTGCAGCTTTCACTACAAGACCAGCTCCTGCTACAATCGGAGCAGTAACACCACGAGTTAAAGCAGAACCAAAACCAGATATGTTTTGCCCCATTTGACTGATTTTATTACCGACTTCTTGAGCACCTCTACCAAACTTAGTGAAGGCACTATCATCGATATAAGCTTGTTTCATAGAACTAGCTAACTGTTGATAACGGTTTTGCAATTCAGCTACTTTAGCAGCAGTAGCTGTCATACTAGCACTTGCTTCAACTAACTTCTGCTTTTGTTCTGCAGTGGCAGTTGAAACATCACCTATACTAGCTTTCAACTGGTTATATCGTTCACTCTGTGAACTCAATACCTTTTGGTATGAGCTGAGAGCTGAACCAGTTTGCGATAAAAGTCCTTTTAAGTTACTGATATTATTACCAGCTCCTTTAAAATTGTTTTCCATCGCTTTTAGGGAATTATCGACACCTTTTAAATAGGTTTTCAACCTCCCGACATTCGACTGAAAAGGAGCGACATCTAAGGTTGCAGTGGCGACTAATTCACCAATATTACTTGCCATTCATTCTCCTTTCTATCCAAAAAGGAATGGGAAGGCCTTGTCAAGGGTTGTTTCTTCTTCCTCTTGGCTTTCTTTTATTTCTAAAGCCTGCACCATCAAATCAAAATCTGATAAGCGCATTCTTTTAATATCATGGATTGTATATCCTTGACTCATTAATGATTGAACCCAAACTAATAAATTATTTTGAGCTTCTTTAGGGCTTAACCCTTTTTCTTCTTTTTTCCTTTGGTGGTCTCTTTCTCTTCTTGTTTTCCACCGAGTGCTGCAAGATATAGATCATTCAATGTTTCAAGTGTTTCAACACTTGCACTCTTCAAATCTTCTGCATCGAATTGCTCACCGTACATTTTTACAAACATTTCAAGATACGCTTCATTTAATTCACGATGTTTAGCAGGATTTAGCAAATCTTCCTTGTTTTCGTACAATGAAGTTTGTCGAACCTGGTGTTCCAAAGCCAACAGGTTGTCTTCTACGTTTACGTAGTCTTTTGAAAATTCTTTCAACACACCTGCTTTTTTAAATTTAATTTCAAACATTATTAACTCCTTTTAAAAAATAAAGGCTTGGAAGAACCAAGCCTATTCTTATGCATCTTGTCTTACTGCGCCTGGTACAGCGGTTACTGTTCGTTCAGAACTAGCACCGCTTAAGACTTTGGGAAAACAAGTTTACGGAATTCAGTTTCTTGGAATTGTGGGTTATCTTCACGACCAACTACAATTACAAGAGCGTCATCGTCGTCTCCACGAGCTACAAAGCTACCAGATACAGTATCGTTCTTAGGTTCTGGTGAACCGTCTTTAGTTTCCAAGTCCATTCCTGGAAGTGAGAACTTACCTTTAAGAAGACCAACCCAGATACCTTTACCGTCATCACCAGTTGTACGGAACAAGCAAGCGATGTCGTTTGGAGTCATCTTCTTATTGTATTTTTCAACACCGTTTTCGACAGTGATACCGTAAAAATCCTTACGAGCTTCACTACCCAAATCAAGCCATGAAACTTCAAGTGTTGTTCCAGTGATACCAGAAGACAATACTACGTATGGTCCATCATCTGCTGTAATAGTGTTCAATTCATTTGTGATATCCAATTTCGCTGTTTTAATTCCAGGGATTTTTTTAGTTTCTCCTGTTACAAGATTTTTGTTATCCAAAACCCCATATTCAAAACCACGTAAACCAAATTTAACTTTAGACATTTATTTATTTTCCTTTCATTTCTTCGAGATCACTCCAATCAAAAAGACGATATTTTCGGACATTCATTAACAGTCCAATATCGTCATCCATGTATCGAGGTTTCTCATTTGCTGTGTAGCGTTCAAATCCACTACTTTCTAAGATTGTATCCATTCTTTTTGCGATTTGGTCAGCTTGCTTTGCATTCTTACACCAAAAGTTGATTGTGATACGTTGTTCCATTGAGATGATTTCATCATCTGCATACTTGTGAGGTGCTTCGTAAGTTAAATAAATTCTTGCAAACGGAGCAAGCTCTTTTTGTTTTAAATTTGTAGGCTTTTCAGGAATATCATAAGTAAAGATACCTTGTTTGTATCCTGGAAACTCCTTGCCTCTAAACTCATTAAACAGTTGATTTAACTTTTCATCTGCTACCAAAAGTTTGTATGCTTCAGTTTCAGCAATCATTTATTTTAACACCTCCCTTATTTTTTGTTCATATATTCTTTTAGCGCGAGGAGTAACCGCATTGATAGTTTTTTCCTCGAAGTCTTGTGCTTTCTGATAGATTGTACCGCTATTCGGGTATCTAGCACGCCAACCAGTAGTACGACCAAAACCAATATCCTTTGAAGGAGCACCTCCACGACCTTTGAAATTGCTGATTTTTATATCAGCCTTTAATCGAGTAGATGTTGGTTCATCAGAAACTGGAGTATTTACTTCAAGTTCTTTCTCAAACTCTTCAGCAACCATTGTGACTGCTTCACGAGCTACTTTAGGTGCTTTAACCTCCAATTTTGTAAGGTTGTTTAGGCAAAGGTCTAATCCTTTCGTCACGACAACATCACTCCCTTAATTAAGTCAATTTCCTTGTTTGCATGATCTCGTTCGATGGCTACGATTTGATATTCATTGCCATCAAAATCTACATAACAAGAATTGTCAAAAGGAAGTTTTGGAAGATGACGAATTAAGAATGTTTTAGTGTCTTTGTGCTCTACCAGTCCACCAGCTTTTGTGACAGTCGCACTTTCTCTAAAATCCTTAATAGATGTTTTAGAAACTTCTGCCCAGCAAGTATACAAGTCCTTCCTTTCGAAGTCTAGCACTTCTCCATCTTCATTCTGTCCGCCTATTCTTTGAAAAAAAGTAATGCGAACATTCATCTTACGTGTCCGCATTAACTTTCCCTCCTTGTCCTAAGCTGATGGATGATGTTTAGCACACCATTCGCCAATGGATAGCGCATGGTGTCTGCTGACATTCCTCGATGTTCGTACTCTTCTTTTACTTGCTTTTTAACAGCTAGTCGGAACTTAGCATAATCCACTAAATCATCTGGGCTTAAGTCATTATCGATTGCAAAACAAATCTGTTCTTTTGCTGACTCGATAAGCTCAAGCAGTAAATCATCTTCGAAGTCGTAGTCGATTTTGCAATACAACTTAACCTCTTCAAGAAAACCATTCTTTTTAGCTTCCATATCCCTAACCTCCAATCAAGGCTAGTAGTTGCTCTTTGGTTTGAGTTGTTGTGTAAGAAATTCCTTTGCTATCTAGGTAAGACATGATATCTTGTTTGGTGCTACTTGCGGTTGGTACTGCTAAGGTTACAGCTGACCGTGAGACACCCCCACTGACTGGGGGAGTATTAGGGCATAGTTACAAAGTAACCAGCTTTGGCATCTGCTTTCTTAACGTCAAAGCGCACAACTGCTTGCAAGTATTGACCGTAGATTTCATTGTCAGTCCAGCGAAGACCCAATTCTTGACGGTCAGCAAAGAGTACAGCACGTTGTACATCTCCGATAAAGGCTTTAGCTTCACCAGTTGCCCCAAGAGTTGTATCTGAAACTACAAATACTGGATGTCCGAGGAAGGCTTTACCTGATGCAGAAACGATAGAATCTTGAAGCAAGTAGCGACCGTTCTTATCTTTCAAAGTGTCAAGTTTTTGGTAGAAACTTTGAGAAACTACGAATAACACGTTGTATGCTGGATCAAGGTTCACATTCAAGATTTCCTTGATAGCGTCAAGATCAGCAGCAGTTTTAGCTTCAAAATCTTTCAATACAGTAGCGATTGCATCATTTGTAGTATTTACTTTGATTTGGTTAGCTGCTTCAGCCACGATTGCAAGAAGGTCAACATCTGCATCGTCAATCGCTTCTTGTGAAAGTGGAATTGCACCACGGTAAGTTTTAACTTTCCAAGGAACATCTGTAAATTCTGGTTTAGCAAGAGCTGGGTTCTTTTCCAATTCTTCTACACTTGCCATCTTGGATGTAGCGTGTTTAAGAATAGGATATGATCCTTCACCTTTAGATGCTTTGTGAATTGTTACAAATTGTTTAAGATCAAGAACTGTTTTAACTTCACGGATTGGTGTAGTAACAATTTCTTTGCTAGTTACTTTTTCAGTGTTTGCTTTTTTCAATCCATCTTGTGTTGGATTCACTGCTTCATTCATAGGGATAAGAAGGTCTTTTCCTTCAAGTTTCAAGTTTGAATCAGCAACAGCACCTTTAGTACGTAACCATTCATTTACAGAATCACGGTAAGTTTTACCGTCTGCTTTTACTTCATGTTTTTCAATAGTCGCTTCCATTCCAGCTCCTTCTTCTGCGATTTCATAAGTCTTCAAGTTATTTTCAACTTCTTCTTTTTGTGATTTCAAGTTGTCGATTTCAGCACGGATTTCACGAGCTTTTTCAAGATCATCAGAATTTAAAACAGATTTTAATTCATCTGTCTTAGCAACAATTTCAGCACCGATATTTAAAATCTGTGCTTTAAGTTCTTTCATTTTTTCTTTAAACATATTTTCTTTCTTCTCCTTACGGTATTAAAAAAAGAGCTTATAGCCCTTTAAGTAATTCTTCTTTTTCGATTTCTCGTAGCATATTTTGGATTTCTGACTTACGCTTGCTACGGTTAGCGTAGAAGTCGTCAATAACAGCTTGTGGCAACAGTCCATCTCCAAGACTTGCAACTGCACCAACATCATCAAAGGTCATTACTTCATCTGCGAAGCCTTTTTCGACTGCTTCACTAGCTGACATGAAGGTTTCATTTTTCATCATGTCAAGGATAACTGACTCTTCCAACCCAGTCTTAGCTACATACGAATTCACAATAGCTTGGTCGCTAGATTTAAGAGCATTAGAAGCTTTGTCTAAATCATCGCTGTTACCAGATACATAACCATACAATGCTTTGTGAATCATTATCTGAGCTGTTGGACTGATAAGCACTTTATCAGCGCCCATGATTGCAACACTAGCAGCACTTGCTGCCATTCCTGTCACTTCCACAGTCACATGCCCTGGATAACTCTTTAATGCTGTATAGATTTCACTTCCAACAGTTACAAGTCCACCGTTTGAATTAACTTCCACAACGATGTCACTATTGTCTTCTGGAAAAGCATCTGTGATAGATTTTGCACTGACCGCTTCCAAACCGAAGTAGTCGTAAACTTCCTGGCTGTTATTCGGAATCAGTGGACCTTTCATCTTGATTCTCTTTGGCATCTCTTGTCTCACCTCCTTTCATTAATTGATACTCTTCTTTCTTATCCAAGAAGACATAGTTTAAACTTGATTGGTAACGGTCCATATTTGGATCAGTGGAACGTTCTTTACCAAGTTCAACCAATGCTTGGTTAGGTGTTAAGATTTGATTGTTCACAAGTTTTACAATCTCATCTACATTTCTACCAGTTACGCTACGTGTGTCAAAATCAACACGATACTTCCTACGCTCCTCATCGCTAAATACTTTCAAAGCAAGTTCGCTCGTGATTGCATCAAAGTAGAATGGAAGGTCATTGGTTACATAGTCTTCAGTTAGCTGTGCAACAGATTGGTTAGGGCTATTCACTCCCAATTTAAAACTAGGAACTCGTAGAGCTTTAGCAATCTGTGCAGTAGAGAAGTTATTAGATGTAATCAACTGCAAGACATTCGTATCAATTTCAAGTGGAGTGTATTCTTGTGTGTCATCAAACACCAAAGGACTTCCACCAGTTGAACCTTCACGCATCTTCTCAAAGTCCATACGGGCTTTTTTACGGGCTTCACCGTTTAATTGAGCACCTTTAAGCTTGATAATTCCACTTGAGAAACCATCTCTAAAGAACTTAATCAAGGTATTCAATCCACCGTCTTGTAGGCTGATTTCATTTCCAAGAGAAAGTAGTGGAGACCTACCTAAAATAGTGTCATGGCTAAAGAATTTCCAATGGATGACATCTTCTGCTTTACATACAATTTCATTACCACTCAGACGGTCACGAAAAGTGTAAATCAATTCATGGTCATTGGTTTCTTCCACTGTCGTTTCGGACGGTCTAAAGAATTGAAATTCCAATGGTTTGCCACTTATTGGATCGCGTAGAATACGAGAGAATGAATTACCAGTCAAGATGGTATTGACGGTCATCGCAAACTTCCATTGCCTTGCTGATGTATTACTTGTGGATTTGACATTCAGTAGATAGTTCATATCTTCATCTTGCTCAATATTACCCATTAAATCCTTTTTCAATAATGGAAAACGAGCAACATCACCAGCTATGATAGATACTGCAGTCAAGACATCGCTATTTTTTAAAGCAGATATACCAGTATATTCAGGACTTGAATTACCAGAGATTACCGAAGAGATATAGTCGTCATAAGATAGTTTTGACGAACCTAAAGATTGAAAAAAAGTCATTTATTTTCTCACCTCCTTTCTAATTCACCCCCTTGTTTTACTGATATACAAGGCTAACAAAATTAAAATCACTCCACTACATAAGAACCCTGCTACTTGATTTAATAAGAAAAAGCCATAGATTAAAAATCCAAGGCCTATCAATAGCAAAATCGTGTGGATATGTTTCAGTATTTTCAAAATAGCGAACCTCCTTCTAGGATTTTCTCATTAGTCCAATAACCACTTCCATCGAATGGCTCTAAGTAACAAGCAGCATAAGCATCTAATAACGCATCTAGAGGGTCGATTTTATTACTATTTTTGTTTTTATCAATCCTCATACCGTTATTATCAACTCTAGTGTATGCGTTGTTTATTGCCATTGTCAGCAACTGATTGCCACTGTGCTTGATTTTTCCTTGTCGGACATCATCACGGAACTGTTTCGTGGGCATATTCAATACCATGGTGGTTTGTGGTATCTGGACTAGTGGCCATTCTGGATGTCGCTTCTCAATCATCGTCAACAGTGAACCAAATTGATAAGGGTCAAAGTAAATCCCTTGTAACTCCCACTCATTTTGGTAGACCATTTCCTCGATTTTCTCAAGCACGCGCTCATCGTCAATAACTCCACTTTCAAGCGTGGTTATCTCGCACTCACCAGCTCTTTCCAAGTTGGTATAAGAGACACCATCTCTTTTTTCTTTTGCTATTAAGCCATATTTCGTGGCCACAAAAGAAAAACTATCTGCATACCAATAATCATCCATCATGACCATTGGAGAGATAGAGAATAAGTCACTAGACCTACCAACATCGACACCCAACCAAACTCTGCGCTTTTTAGTGTCAGGTTTATCAATCTTAGCTTTCGCCCAGCTTTCTTTATCCATATAAGACTCTTCCGATGATTGTCGCCACATGTTGTAGTTTTTAACTAGGATTTCATTTATTGTTCCTGTCTCAAGCGCTACCTTCCTACGTTTTCGTAGGTAGTCTATCATCTTTTTACGTAGCGCTTTGACTTCAAGGATTGGATTTGATTTTATCCAGTTCTTTTCATCTGCAATCTCTTCTTCATTATCCTGTTCAGCAATAAAAGCAAAGTATTCATCATTCTCAACTTCTTCATCCAAAAGTTTCTCAATATACGCATACTCAATCGTGTGCATTGGTACGTTTAAATCAAATCCAGCTGTTGAGATAATCAAAATCAAAGGGTTATCCAACTGACCTTGACCAGATTCTAGAAGCTCAATCATCTCATTGGTTTTGGATGCTGCAAATTCATCTAAGATACCGACATACGGTTCAAAACCATCAACTGCTCCAGTTTCACGGCTCAATGCACGCACATAACTTTCATCATTCAAGTTACGAAGTTCATCTCGTACTACTTTAGTAGCTTTTCTAATATCCGCATTTTGGTTTCTCAAAGCGTCCAACTGCTTACGGATCATATCGTAAGCGATTCGTGCTTGTGAACGGTCATTCGCTGTACAAAACAACTGTCGACTCATTGCAGGGTTGCGACCAAACAAAAACTCATACAAAGCAATACCTGCAACTAAGATTGTTTTACCATTCTTTCTGGCCAAGCTGATTAAAGCTTTTTTGAATCGTCTAATCGATGTATCGAACTTTTTCCTCCAACCATATAGACTACTCAAAATAAACTTTTGAAAATCTGCCAGCGGATATGGTTTTCCTGTTTTGACATCTGGGAGCATTTCAATAAAATCAATCGGATTTTTTGCTTTTTCAGGTAGATAAACATACGGAAAGTCTTCATCATCTATACGCTTTAAATCTCTTAAATGGCGCTTACAAGCTTTAATAACTTTCTTACTAGCTATGATTTCTCCATTTACGACTTTCGAAGCGTATTGATAAGCTATATCTTCCATTGTTTCACCTCCTAACTACCAAATTTATCGAAAATGCTCTCTTTCTTTTCTTCAACTTGTGGCACAAATAACTTCATGCGACTGTCAACTGTCAATCCTAATTGTGATGCTGCTTTCGTTAGATTAGTTGTCGCACGCTCTAAACTATATAGCATCTTATTAGGCAAAACTTTACCACTATCTGTTTCAACTACATATCCCTCTTTCTGCAATCCACGAGATATTTCTTTATAGACTGCATACCAAGTACAGTACGTTTCTAATACTGCACGATCTAAATTTCTAAGGGGTAGCTTTCTTAAATCTTCAATTACTCGCTTATATTCTGCTTTTGCGATTGCATCAAAGTGTTTTGGTGGTGTCAGTTGCAATGCTTCCAAACCATCAGAAGCCTTTTCTTGTATAGTTTTTCTTGCAATCTTCTCTTCTTTTGTTAAATGACTTTTAGTAGTTTCCACTATCTTCATTTTTCGACCCAAATCGACCACCTCCTTCCAATTTTTATGGGGGTTCAAAATTTCAAAAACGGAATTTTTCGCACAGAAGAGGGCGGCGTTCTAGAATCCGAACGATACCTACCCCCGTTCTAAATTAAAGGGGGTATTTCCGTATATTTTGCAGTGTATTTCCGACCGATTCGCTCTTCTGTATTCTATTTTTGTTCGCTTTTTGATAACGTTTTTAATTATTTACCGCACAATCAATAAGAATACTTCTCTTTGATTGCTTTCTTATCATTACATTTTTTACAACTTGCTTGAAGATTACTTCGATCTAATCGCTTCGACCAGTCTTGCTTCACACTGATGATATGGTCAGTCATGGTTGCTTCACCTCCACACATCGCACAGATGTAATCAGCTTCAAGTAATACTTGTTTACTTGTTCGCTTCCAAACTGTTGAATTGTAGAACCGTTTCACATCCTTATCATATTGCCATCTTGTGCGATTGTAATTCGTGTATTCCTCATTACGACTATCATAGTCCACAGCAGTTCTTTTACCGTTTAGAATTGTAAGTCTCTTTGGTTTCATTACATTCCTTTTAAATAGAGATTAGAAAAAGCCAGCGTTAAGCTGACTGATTTTCATAAGGACTTCTTAAAGTGCAAGGCGACTGCAATACCCTGCGGAGAATCAATAGTATATTGTCTTTTTAAATTTATTCTTTTGCAGTCATAAGGCGACGGCCGGAATCGAACCAGCGGAGCAAAAAGCTTGGAGAGCTTACCATTTTAAAATTAAAGAGATTATAGAACCTTTCATCGCCATAAAGGGCGTGATGCCCTTTGGTGAAAATATATAGGAGTCTATCAGCCTCTTGTTGATACTAACATAATAACACTTAATTAGTGCCATTTGGGTTCATTAGTGCCATTTTTTAATAGCGCTTCTTCTTATTCTCTTAATAGTGCTTCGACTACATCTGAGTTCTATCTGCACCTCTTTCCATGACAGCCCGTCAATATACAGTAGTCGCATGACCATATTCTCAATAGGGTCTTCTAAACTCTCAATCCAATCTATTATTCTTTTTCGTTCTTTATAAATTTTATTGATTTCCTCATAGAGTTCTCTTGTTCTATCAATTATTAGAATATTTATATCTTCTGTTCGATTATCAATCGATGGCGATTTAGGCATACCATTAAAAGACTGACCTTTAACTATTCCTGAGTTAAGCTTGACGATTTCATTATGCAATGATCTAATTTTAATATCATCAAAAGGCAATTGTTTTAATCGTTTCTCAATGCTTGTCAATTCATCCCTCCCCTATTAAAACATTCAAAGGAAGATTGAAGTATGTCGCTACATCTTCAACCTGATAAAAGTTAGGTCTTGTCTTGCATGCTTCCCATTTATAAATATCTGATTGACCGTATCCTAAAATGTCACCTAGTTCCTCTTGTGACAACTTATTGTCTTTTCGCTTTTGCTTCAACATGAAAGCAAATCGTTGTCTTTGTTTATCATTTAATCTTTGCTCGTAGTTCATCTGGCAAATCCTCCCATTTCACGAATGAACCATCAATCCATAGACCTTTGCGGTCTTTAATTTCTTGATAAGCAAGTTCAAAGCATTCATCAAAATCATAACCAAGATTTTTTAGATAACCAATACAACGTACTAGATTATGTCTGCACATTTCCTTGCTTGCAAATCCTTGTGAGAGTTGAAACTCACTGATGTTTGCATTGATTGAGATTAATGTTTCTGTAATTTCTTTCTTCCGTAAACCATCAGACTCTTTAAAAATCTGATTCACATCTTCCTTAATGAGTAATGCTAAGCCTACAATCACGACTGCACAGTCTCCGATACTGTCTTTCATGATCTGTTCGTTTTTCTTGAGATAGCCTGCGCATAACTCTCCGAATTCTTCACTCAACTTGAGTGACTGCTTGTCTAATCGTCCACCGTTTTCAAGGTCACGATCAATAAACCATTGCTTTACGTTTTCTAGTGTGTTCATAATTCAATATCATCTCCTATCTGTGTATTATTATATTTCTGCTCACTCACCACAAAAACGTTACCGTTAACCGTGATAGTGAAAAGACTTCCGATTTTTCGTTTTTCTTCCACCTTGCCAGTAATCTGATATTTACTATCAGCGTGATAGACTAGCAAGGGTTTCTGCGCTTCACGTTGAATGAATAGTAAGCAAGTAGTGAGTAGGCAATAACCAATTAAGAAGTGTTTCAATATTTTCTCTCCTCTGCTTCGTAATGTAACCATACAAGACTTTCATATAAAGTCCTTGCTTTTATTTTAATGTTATTCAATTCATAGGCACTCAAGGATTCGGATTGAGTTAATACCTTTACTTGTATTTCTGTGATTGCTAAACCAATTTCTTTTGATTTTTCCATCACTCCACCTCCTCAACCGTGAATTTAATTCGATGGCTTCCGATGTTGAAGAAGTTATCAACAGATATTTTCTTTTCACTTGATACAATTTTCATTGCAGCTTCCATCACTTTTTGACCAAATAAAAATTGATTTTCAAAAAATCGTTTTTCAAGCTCATCTAATTTTTGATAAGGCGATATGTACTTTTGTTCAACCGCCATTTCTTCTTCAAATTTTTTCTTTTCTTCTTCTGGAGATAACGAATGATTATAGATTTCTGGAAAATTAAGCTCTTTTAATTTTTGCAATCCTCTCATCATCTCTGAATAAGCATTTCTTTCTTTTGAGTGCTTTTGGTAATTTACAACGCCTGGTTGCTGTTTAGCTAAAAATTTAATCTCAGCATTAGTTAATTTGTACTTAATACACATCTGAGCATCTATCCAGAAAGTATCAGCATCTCCTCGATGCCAATTAAAATCAGCTCTTTCCAAATCTAGCAACAAATCAACTACCTCTTGACCACGGTTGCTTTCTAGCAATGAATTGCCAACTGGCTTAGTTGCCATAACTTCAGCAATCCATTCTAGCCAAATAGTATCTCCCATCTATTCCACCTCCTCAATCTCAATCCCTTCACAATCAAACACCCAGCCAAGATTTACTTTCTCTAACTCAATTTTTGTAAACGCACTTTCATACTTGAGAGAGAAATATATACGTCCATTACCGTCTTTTGCAAAGTAGTGTTTTGTTGCTTTAATCTTAACCGTATACTTCGGTTCTTCATCGACCTCGTAGCCGTCAAGCCATGCACGGGCGTATGTCTCGCTATTGTTACGAATCCATCCCAAAGTTTTTTTTACGTCACCCACAAAATCATCAGTTATAGCATGTCCATAGTATGAGTAAGGTGCGATGCTTCCATATAAAATGCCTGAATATTTTTTAAAATAATCAATCCAATCCGCCACAAACTGCGGTACTACGACTTTCTTCGGTTCGTCTATGTGTTTGATCGTTTCCAAAACAACTTCCTTGTTTAAGTATGGTTCATTCCATATATACGAAAATGGTAAATCTTTTATTCTCTTTATCAATTCCTGTTTATTCATCTTCCAACTCCTTCAACTGTTTTTTCATCTTCTTCAACTGCTTTTTCAAATACTCTCTGTGTGCTGTCCTATTCTGTGCTAGTGACTTCTCACAAGGTTTGGAGTATTCCAAAATATCAGCTTCTGTTTTCTCGATTGAATGTTTCAATGTTTTAATCATTTGTTGTTTGATACTCATTCAAACACCTCTCTTAACTCCACAACTTCTTCATTATGGACGAACGGTTCATAGGCTAACCGTCCGAACCCTTTATCATTTACACCGTCCTTTGTGTCAGTCGCATATTTCAAAAATAATGCTTTCTTACAGACATAACAGAGTATGGATTTTTTATCAGGATTTACTTTTCTGATATATCACTCTCCACAGAACGGACATTGTACGTCAACTTTCATTTTTAACTCCTAATCGCTTAAAAAAATTAAATGCAACCGTGCAACCGATAAAAAACAAAATTTAAAAAATAAAATTTAAGAATCCTTATTTAATAGGCTTTCTCTATTATTAATACTTTTATTAATACTTTTTTAAAAAATAACGGTTAATCGGTTGCATTATATAAAAATAGTATAAAAAAATCAGTATTATCAAGGGTTTAAGAGTGCAACCGTTCTTTCGATTTATCGGTTGCATATCGGTTGCATGCAACCGTTCTTCTTAAAAAGTGCAACCGATGCAACCGATAGAATTTCAAAATGCAACCGATCTATTTTTCTTTAATTCGCTTAAATCCTTTAGTATTTTTTCCACTAATTCTAAACTGACCTTTTTCCCAACTAGGGTGATTATCCATAATCATATTGATTTTAGTTGATAACTTTTTATCATTTGAATTTCTCATAAACAAGTTATACATCATCTCACGAGTTGAGACTTTTTCTAGTTTTTTAGTACCAGCTTCAAACTCACTACTGTTATCAAAATACTTACTTGTATACTGATGTTGTTGCTGAATAGACCAACTTGACCAATTATCAGGAATAGGCATTTCCAGATATTCAAGCACTTGTAATTCAACTTCATCACGGTACATGAATTTCTCACGATAGATTTCTAATCGTTCTTCAGTTTCTTTATCAAACATCAAATCAGCACCAGCTTTATAGATTGTGACAGCCTCGCCCCAAATTTGTTCGACTGTTTCAGGTTCGATTTCCATAGGGTGTTTCTTCTGTCTGCTAGTATCTGCCATAACGGATAGAAACCTACGTTCACCTGTTTTGTCTTTTAAGTATTCTTTCTGATTCGTTGTGCGTGCGAGAACAAAGTTTTTAGCAAATTCTTCAGTACGCTTCATGTAAGGTTTACGAAAACGTAAGCTCGTTTTTGAGATAAAAGCTTTTGTTTCAGCAAAACTCATTCGGTTACTAGCAACCATTTCATCATCATTGACAATTAACGCTTTTAACATGATGTCGTAGTTATCTTTGTTTGCAAAATCTGTAACAGCATCGGTATACCACTCACCACCTAATTTTTGAAGAAGCGAAGTTTTCCCTACACCTTGACCACCTACTAAATCCAAAACGTAGTCAAATTTAGCGTAAGGGTCGTATACTTTAGCAACTGCACCGACTAACCACATTTCAGCGATTTTAGAAACTAAATCAATATCTTCTGCACCTAGATAGACTTGGAGCATTTGATTGATGCGTTTACGTCCATCCCAATTACTTGCTGCACGTTCCATGTATTCCATAACTGGATTGTATGACCTTTCTGAGAAGAAGGTTTCCATGCCATCCAGCATCGCTTGGTTTGAGAAAGCAACACCTAATACACTTTCAAAATAAACTTTTACAACTGAATCAAAATTAGAGGGTAACTCTCCTTTTTTAAAAAAAGTATTTCCAATTCTGATATCTTTAGTCAATTCATGCTCTTGTGAAAATTCATTGTGCTTTAAGTAAATACTTAATTGATCATCAGCCTTGAAAGAAAGAAGTACATTATTTGGACTATTTGATTTGATTCCTCCTTTGTCATTCAGTATCATTGTATCTTGTGAATTTATGCTAACTACATTACCAATTGTTCTCACCTCCTATCTTTTTTAATCATACTTTCAACAGTACGCATCACTTCCTTTTCTGACAAAGGATTTTGACTGTTAGTATTTGCTAATCTTGCTAATTGAACGACTACTTCATCATCAACTGCTCGATATAATAAACCACCTACGAATTTTGCTAGTTTATCATTTCGTCCACCTTCATCACCAAAACCAAGGGCGATTGTTTCAAATAGTTCAGTGGTTTGAGTTTTGTCTCTGGTGTAAGACCTTCTAGCTAAATTCCTCAAACCATCCGTACCATCATAGGTATGGCCATGTGTCTCTTTGTATTGTTTCTTAATTGCTCGAATTAAATCTCTGGAAGGTGTTACGATTGTTCCACCTTCCTTTGATTTTTCTAAATCCCATTCATACTGCCCCTTATCTGTGGCAGATGGTGCTACAAGAATATAGTTATTTTCGTGAGCCTTGATATCTACACCTGGTAAGAAACCAATCATCTGTGTGATAGGTTCATCATCTCTCTTAAAGTAGAATAGATGTTTCCCGCCACTTGCAGTTTTAGCTTGTAGGGTTGGTTCAATCAGTTTTAAGTATTTCCATTTTTTAAGAGACTCAAAACCGTTTGACTTACCGTGTTTGTCAATATCAATGACAAAGAAATTAGTTGTTTTAAGAGCAATATTTGCATTTGGATAACCATCCCAAAAACTTTCAATTTCACTAGCAGTCATGGCAGGTTTATCAGCAAATTCAATTAATGGCATTTTATTTTTAGGATTGATTGGAATGACTGAAAATCCTAAATTTTGATATTTTAGAGCGTACTCTTTCATACTAGCCATTCCAATTTCCTCCTATATTTTATTTTTTAGAATGGTAAATCATCGTCACTGAGTTCTAAACCTTCAGCGCTTGGAAGTCCTTCAGCTTCATCAAGATCATAGCTACGGTATGTTTTACCTTTGCTTTCGGTTTCAATAATAATCAACTTGAAGTAAGAACCAACTGCTTTACGTTGAAGCGCTTCTTCCAAAGCTTTACCGTCTTCTTCATCCCCTTGCATATTATCACCAGCAAGAACCAAAGCCTTGATAAAGAATTTCATAGTACGTTCTACTGCCCAATCTAACTTCTTACCCTTCCATTCGGTCAATGTTCCGAATGAAACGTATTCTGAGCGACCGTCATAGTCACCACCACGGATTTCAAATTGATAAATTAAACTTTCCCAGTTACTTTCTGCGATATTGAAACTTGCTTTTTTCAAGATAACTGGATAAGTTCCAGCAGGGATTGGTGCAGGTCCATTTGCACTATCTTTACGTGGGTCAAAGCCTTCTTTTTTAATTGATTTTGCGATATCTAATAAACTCATGTGTTTTCTCCTTTAATTCTTAAAATAGTTCGTTTACTGAAGTAGTTTCTACTTCTTTTTTAGTTTCTGCTTTAGTTGTTGTTTTTTCTTCAGTGGCAGGATTAGTCTTCGCTGGACTAAGAGCACCACGGATAGTGGTCAAAATCTTCAAGATTTTCTTATCATCAACCTGGTCAGCGTAGTAGCTTTTACGCTTACGGTCAACTTCACGGTTATAGTTATTACCGATTTTCTCGGTATGGATCATCAAGTCAGAGTTACCATTGATAAGGTTCACATACTTATCTTTCAAGCTTGGTTTATCTTTGGTCGCATTACCGTTATCGTCATATTCAGAGATTTGTCGACTGATATAGATAACGTTCATTGGTAGGGCTTTAAGGTCAATCACCAATTCGGTAACTGCTTGATTAAAGAAATCATAGCCTTTACCGTATGGAATTTCTGACAAGGATTTCAAACGAGGTTTTCCAGGTGGTGTCAATTCATCACAAACTGCAATCTTAATCATTTCAATAACATCATCGATGACATCGACCACTACTGTTTCATAAGAGTGTTTTTGTGTTTGAAGTGCCAGTAGGATTTCACCTAACTGTTTGATAACCGAGTTGGTAATTCTTCCAGAGGTGTCTTTTTCATTCAATAGTTGAATACTTGGTACGCTGTTAGCTTCTGCATTTCCATCCGTGTTTAATACAATAGGGTTTGGAAACTCGTTTGCAAGGTAAGACTTGCCACTCATGGTTTCACCATAGATGAAATAGTTACGAGGGGTGTCTTTTGGAATTTGTGGTTTGTTTTCTGGTAATTTAAACAAGATTTATTCTCCTTTATAATAAAATTCAATTACATTTACATCATGTTGCTGACGACTTCCTGTTATTCGCCAGAGCAATTGGCGGTAATCGTCATATTCTCCAGAACCTTCTTCAACTGGATCTAGTACGACAATAGTTTGGTATTTATGTTGTAGGCCATCTACACCTACACCTAAGACTTGACTAGTAGCTACCACTATTTGATTATCAAGACCGTCTTTTATATCTCCAGTCCAGATACCAATGCTTGGATGCCTTTCGCGGATAACATTAACAATCTGTTTAGACTTGCTGACAATCAACATATCGTGTGGTGCTCGTTCAATTAGTCCATCAAGCTCTAACAATAACGGTGTGTCTTTGTTGACTGCTTTTAATTTTGGAAAATCAACATCTACACCAGTTTGGTTTAGGTAGCGCTCAAAGGTGTTTCTCCCAAAAGATTGTTTAGCCATAGCAGTCTTGCCATTTACTGTGACTAGGTTTAACTTCCTAAACTCAGCAAGTTTTTCTGGATTGCCTGGAGCTACTCCTTTTGGGTAGAACCTAATTTCAAAACCGTTATTTTCAACTGCATTTTCGATTTCTTCGATTTCTTCCCACCTAAAGAAGTTCGGTAGGTTTGAGACATAGTTTTCATAGTCTCTAAAATCTTCCCACTTTTCTTTTGAATAACTGAATGGATCATAGACCATTTTTCCGTGTGTCTTTTGCCAATCAAACTTGTTATTAGGTGTTGCCCATCCAAAAATTGTTTTTTCTAGTGGGTAGAAGTTTTGCCCTTTTTTTCGGATTGGTGTTGCTGAAAGACCTATCGTGTATTTACGCTTTATTTTGCGATATAAAGCCACTTGCTTATCGCTCGACATATTCTGCCACTCATCCACAATCAGCACGTCACAGGATAATTTACGCCCTTTTTTGACTTGATTTTGAAGATATCTATCTGTCTGAATGATAATCTCAACATCTTTATCAAAATTCATAAACTTGACTGCATCTATCCAACCATTTAGAATTGCTAGTCCATTGTTTGTGATGATGATTTTCTTAGCTTTTTTATGTTTAGCGATGGCTAGAGCGCATATAGTTTTGCCACGTCCACCTAAAGCTTCAAGAAAAATACCATTGGATAAGTGGTCACTTCTCTTGACCGCTTCAGCTTGCCACTTTCTTAGAGTTATTGTGATACTCACTCACCACCTTCCCGATGTCTTGAATAACTTCTTCAATGTCATTTCTCATTGCCCAGAACAGTCCAAGTCTTGCTGCTGCTCGTATGTCCTGGTGATGACTTTTTTCAAATTTCCAAAGACCTAAGATTTTTAAAAGGTCATCTGGAATATCTGACTTGTACCCACCGTTATACTGAAGGATGGCATCTGGATAGCATAACTGGATATAAGCAATAGTTTCTAACACGCTATTATCTTTTGACCTGTCATTATCTCTGGTACGAAATTCTTCGACAATCACTACATCAAAATCAAGACTTTCTCCAATGTCATGAAACCACTTAGCAAATCCCTTCATACCATAAGACACTACCCAGCTATCGACTAACCTTGCATTATCGAGTAAGACAATCCCTGTTGTTGAAGTTTCAATTTTATTTGATGATGGGTCAATCGCTAAGATTTTCATCCTCGAATGCCTCCGTTAAAGTTGCGCTTGTGTCATAGCTTGCTCGAACTTGTCTTTTTTGTTCTTCCAATAGTTCTTTCACAAGTTCTTTTGGTACTTTATCTTCATACCGTTTTAATACCTCTTCCACCGCTAGATTGATTTCTTCTTCAATCTGTCTAGTGAATGAACAAGTATTGATCATCAATGAATAAGATGTCTTATCTCCAAATTTATCTGAATAATCTGGAGCGCATACCAATTCATATTTTGAGTTGACGTAGAATCTCATATTGCTCTCCTTAAATATTCATATTTACATTTGAACTTACATCTTCAACCAACACTTTCAAATCGTTTTTGTATTTTTTAATTAGTTGTCTATTGTTATTAACAAAATTTGCAACTACTTGTCCAAGTAATTCTTGTGTTGTTATACCTTTGATGTCAGATAATAACTTGATAGCTTCTTTCTGTTCTTCAGTCACTTCTGCTCTAAGAAACATTTTTCCTTTATGGTGCAAATCCATCAGTCATACTCCCTTCCTTTAAATTCATTCTTTAGATCCGTGCTCCCACATTTAGGGCATTCAATAATTGGGTAACTATCGACATATTCAAATGTGTTTCCACAATCTCTACATCCACATTTCCAGACATATAGGTTCATGCAATCACCCCTTCGTATATGGTAGAGCTAGTAACTCTTCACGTAGACCTTCTGGTTTTTGTGTGTCGTATGTGAATTTACGGTCACAGTTGCGAATATTCATGCGTGCAATGTTATTGAATTGGTTTCTTCCTTCCTGATAGACTTCAATAATCATTCTGTCATGTTCTTCTTGCGCTTTCTTTTTCGCTTTTGCTTTCTGCTCGCTATTCGCAATCAGTAACAATGCGATAAACAAGCAAGTCATGATTGTTGCAATTCCAAAGAATTGGCTTGCCAAAGTTGGTTCTGTCATTCTCTATACCTCTAATAATTTTTCCAGGTCAGCGATGCGCTGATATAAGATTTGGTTTTCTTCCCTTGCTTCAATCAATTCACGGTTCAAGTCTAATGCAACTAATCGCCAGTCTGTGTTGACTTCAATTTTCGTTGTGTTAAAAAACCATTTTGTAAGTTTATCTAGTAGTTTCATGTTAAACTCCCAATTGTTTTTCTTTCTTTAAGTTTTCCAACATTTCTGTTAGTGTCTCTTTTTTAGATCGGTAACGATTTCTGCTTTTCCATTTAACAAACAATCGAAAACCTTCATAATTGATAAACACTAACTTATGAGTTGGATTGTCAATGAATTGTTTAAAGTCTGGATGATCTCGCATTTCTTTCGCCCATGTTTTGAGAGTTGCTACTGTCAAGCCTTCCCACATTTGACAAAGATGTTCATAATCACCATGTGTTGCTTTTTCGTTAATCCCCACTGGCTTATAAGTAATTTCTGCCTTAGGCATAGATTTATTTTCCTTTCTGTGATATAATTCAAGTAGTTATTTTAGTAAGCGCCTGACTTCTGTTAGGTGCTTTTTTGCTATCTAAATTCATCTAAGCTGACTTCCAGCGCATCAGCAATTTTGCATATATTTGGCCAAGAAAGATATTTTACCTTTCCTGTCTTTAGATCAGAAAAGAAACTTCGATTAACTCCAGCCATTTTAGATAACTGACTACCGTTTAAATTTCTTTCCTGCATGATTTTATTTAATTTTTCCCACATTTCTACACCTCGAAACACAATATGTTGTAAAATAATCACTCACTCTCACAATGTGTTGTGAGTTTCTGTTTGTTATGTTATAATTTATTTTGACTATGACCTCTCACCGTTTTAGTCAAAATTTCAATAGAGAGGAGGAAACCGATGTCACGATTACGACCTAGACCTGAAAAGAATTATCATAGCTACGGATGGGAACATTTAGATTCTTTTATTCAAGATGTTCTAAGCGATCCATCATTTAAGGTTTGTCACATAAATCCAGCACTATATTCTATTCCTAAAGACGAAATTATTTCAGAATGTATCAGCGCTGGTTATATGGTTGAAGAACGTGAAGATGGTATCTTGGACATTTCATGATTTGCTAGATTGATCACTTGAGATTCGAGTATACTAATTCTTGTTAGTAAGCTTGTCGGCTGTTCGATAGGCTTTTTTCTTTTTCCGCTATACGGATATCGTTTTGGTTTCATGTTTGCTCCTTTCTATATTCTGGTCGGAATATTATTCCGATCAAGATTTTTTTGTTTCGCTCGACATATCTCCTTTCCTTTCCTAATACCAAACCGAATTCTTAATTCGGTAATTTCAGAAAATCCGAAACGTTGTCCAAAAAAAAGTCGTCAACATTGACATCTAAAGCATCTGCAAGAAGAGCAAGGTTTTTATAACTAGCACTTCTTAAACCTTCAGGACTAGCCTCGTATCTACTGATTGATCTAGTATTGATGCCTGTTTCCTCTGACAATTCCTGTTGAGTCTTGTTTCGGAAACGACGTAGAATCTTCAATGTACTTGTCATACATATCTCCTTTCGTATTTTATATGTTCATTATACACTTCGGTTTTTCCGATGTCAAGACTTTTATTTCATTTTTTTCGAAAAATTTTTCTCTTTTTGTTTTACAGGGTTCGGAAAAAGTGATATTATATAAGAAAGAAAAAACAAGGAGACCAAGACGATGAAAGAAGAAAAAAATTATTTCGCATCGAATTTGAGATTTCTTCGCCAAAAAAATGGCCTCGAACAGATAGACCTTGCTGCGAGGTTAGGTAGAAAAAGTTCATCTTCAATTAGTGAATGGGAAAAAGGAAAGTACACTCCTAAAGCTGGAGTCCTTAATGATATAGCAAATATTTTTGGTGTTTCATTATCAAAATTAATGTCCACTGATTTATCAAATCCTTCTGCTCAAGATGCTGAAGAAGAAAGTTCTACATTCAAGATGATTCAACGTAAGGCTAAAAATTTAAGTGTTACTGATCAAGAACGTTTGCTACAAATTATGGAACTTACTTTCCAAGATGTTTCGAATGGAGGTGTCGAAGACGACCACGACTTCTAAGAGCATCAATTATAGAAAGTTAAAGAATGAAGCGTATAGTTTTCTCAATCGGTACACTAATGGCAAACTACCAATAGACTTGCTCTATATTATCTCTCAGTTAGATAATCTTCATCTTATGAAGTACACAAAACTTGCAAAAGAAAATGATATGGATTTAATGCAGGTCTGTCAACTTCTAAACAGTGAAGATGGTGCTTTGTGGTTCAAATCCGATTCACAAACATATATCTTGCTTTACAATGACACTATCGACAATAAAGAGCGTATTCGTTTTACTATTGCTCATGAATTGGGGCATTATGCTTTAAGACATAACGAAACAACAGATAAAACTATCTTATCAAGATACAATCTATCTTAATCTGAGTATAAAACGTTTGAGACAGAAGCGAATTTTTTTGCTAAACACCTTCTAGTTCCATTCCCAGTCTTAGGGAATTATAAAAACTTTTTCCATTCTATGGATCATAACTTTATCCAAACGGTATTCCAGGTTTCTTATTCAACGGCAAAATATGTAATCGGAAACCTAGATTCAATGCAATCAGCAGGTCTTGGCAAAGATGCCCATGAGGTAGAAAAGAAATTTGCAAAGTATATAGAAACCAGTCAAAAAACTAGAATCTGTCAAACGTGTCATAGTAAAATCAAAAGAGATTCTAAATATTGTCATATTTGTGATACGCTGCAACCTAAAGGAGAAACTAGCCTTAAAGCTTATTTAAGAAATCGAGAAAAAGAAAAGGAACGTATGAAATATTCGAAATATGATTTAGACTTGGATGGATATCCAATTGTCTGTCCTAAGTGCGAAAATGAAGAATTAGACGGTAGTAATTACTGTAATATTTGCGGTATATATACGAGAAATATTTGCCTTGGTGACTACGAACATAGCTATGATGTCCGTGGGTATGCAATACCAATCGGGCGTTATTTAAAAAATGGTTGCAAAACTATATTATCTGGAAATTCTCGATATTGTCCAAACTGTGGAGGTAAGTCAAGCTACTTCTACCAAGGGTTATTAAAAAACTGGGATTTAGAAAAAGACGAGTTGTAAATATGAAAAAAATAACATTATTAGCGACAACCTTATTAGTAGCAACATTCTTGGTTGCTTGTGGTGAGTCTTCTACAAAAACAAATGAAGTATCAAAAGTATCATCTAACCGTGAACTTGAAAAATCAGAAGGAACAGCTAAGATACAACCAGCTAAAGATTTCAAGAATACACCTATCGGAGAATATAAACTTGCTGATAACAATCTATATGGAGCATGGCCAGATAATACAAAACTAGTAATTGATGATAGTGTAGTGGAAGTTCTTGATCCAAGTAGCGTATTTACAAAATACTTAATACACTTAAATGGAGATAAAGATAAACCTGCTGTTTTAAAGCTCTTTGTTGAAGACAAGGAAAAATTTGATGTAACTAAAGTATCTAAGTTTTATGTTCGTGCAAATGGAACACAAACCTATAAAGGAAAAGAAATACCACTATTTTTAGTGGACGGTTTTGAATATTAAAAAATCCCCACACTCGCCTGCAAGCTAGAATGTGAGGATGTTCTGTATAGAAAGAATGGCATTAAAAAGCCCTCTTTACTATACTCATTTTACCAAGAAATGAGGGAAAAATCAATGTGGATGGAAGAACTTCCAAATGGAAAATATAAATTTTTTGAACGATATAAAGACCCATACACTGAAAAATGGAAAAGGGTATCTGTAACTTTGGATTCTGGATCATCCAGAGCGAAAAAGGAAGCTCAAAAATTACTGGATGAACGCATAGAAGAAACTTTACAGAATTTACAATCAACAGATGTGACTTATCAACACGTTTTAGATGAATGGTGGAAATTTTACCAGAAAGAAATCAAAGGTAGTTCTATCAGCTCTCTCACTAGTAGCGTGAACGATTTTAGAGAAGCATTCGATACAGAAATTAAAGTTAAGAATATAGACACTAAATATATCCAGCGCTTCTTGAATGATCTAGATGTTTCTCGTTCAAAACTAGAGCGCTATAAAATGATTTTAAATCTATCATTTGATTATGCAGTTAGTCTTGAATACGTCAAAGACAACCCTGCAAGACGAGCAAAACTTCCAAAACAAATAAAAACAATCGAAGAATTAGAAAAGACAGAAAAGAAATTTTTGGAAGAGGATGAACTAAAAAGATTATTAGAAGAACTATACAGAACAAAGAATACATATAGACTAGGTTTGCTTGCAGAATTCATGTCATACAATGGTTGTCGAATTGGTGAAGCTATTGCTATTAAACAAGAAAATATTGATTTTGATAATAAGACGGTAAAAATCCATGGAACTCTAGATAAAACAGTAGGGTATTCAAAAGGTTTTAAAACAACTACAAAAACTGCTGCAAGCTTCAGAACTGTTTCTTTATCAAAAAGAGAAATTGAGATTTTAAAAGAGTTTATCTCAATAAATGAACTTTCTAAAAACACTCGAAAAACATTCAATGATCTTGGATTTATCTTTGTTACCAAAAACGGTATACCGATTCAGAACAATTCTTTCAATTTAGCAATCCAGAAAGCAAATAAACGTTTAAAAAATCCAATAGATAAACATCTGACTTCACATATCTTCAGACACACTCTTGTTAGTAGATTGGCAGAAAACAATGTACCTCTAAAGGCAATCATGGCAAGAGTTGGTCATTCTGACTCTCGAACGACTAATAAAATCTATACACACGTCACTAAAAAGATGGACGATAATATCCTGGACTTGCTCGATTCTTTATAGTTTGCCCCTTATTTGCCCCCTATACACAAAAAAGCCTGTCACACAAGCTTAAATGCTTGATATGACGGGCTTTTTATAAAATCATTATTTAACTGCTTCTTTAAGAGCTTTACCAGCTTTGAATGCTGGAACTTTAGA